>OFET01000034.1_pt1 | contig 258663 bp, 274 predicted proteins | sample 1521211 | NCBI WGS metagenome assembly OFET01 (sample SAMN03766358, study PRJEB24113) | microbial mat metagenome | isolation source: enrichment culture HLUCC-A from microbial mat sample contains cyanobacterium... | reverse complement strand
CACCCTCGCAGACCCCTCCGTCGTCGACCAACTCATCGAAAACAGGGTGAACCGGTGAGCGATCTGGACACCCGGACACGGCAGGCGCCGCACGCGATCGCTGCGGCGCCGGTCCTGATCCTGCTGGGCCCGCCGGGCGCCGGCAAGGGCACCCAGGCGCGCATGCTGGAAGAGCGGTTCGGCCTGGTCCAGCTGTCCACCGGCGATCTGTTGCGCGCCGCGGTCAAGGCCGGCACCGAGGCCGGCCGGCGCGCCGAGGCGGTGATGAAGGCCGGAGACCTGGTCAGCGACGACATCGTCATCGCCATCCTGCGCGACCGCATGGCCGAGCCCGATTGCGTCCGTGGCGTGATCCTGGACGGATTTCCGCGGACGGCGGTCCAGGCAAGGGCGCTGGACGCGCTGCTGGCCGAGACCGGGCAGAACGTGAATGCCGCGATCAGCCTCGAGGTGGACGACGCGGCGATGGTCGCCCGCATTTCCGGCCGTTACACCTGCGCGGAGTGCGGCGAGGGCTATCACGACAGCTTCAAGCAGCCGGCCCGGGCGGGGACCTGCGACAAGTGCGGCGGCACCGCGTTCAAGCGGCGGGCCGACGACAAGGCCGAAACCGTCGAGGCGCGGCTCAAGGTCTATCACGCCGAAACCGCGCCGCTGATCGCCTATTACGACGACAAGGGATCGCTTGACCGGATCGACGCAATGGGCGGTATAGAGGACATCTCGGCCGCGCTTGCGGCCCTGGTGCAACAAAGAACCTGAACGGGACGGGGGCGACCCCCGGGAGAAGTGGGAAAAGGAGGACCCGCGATGGCGGACACCACCAACAAGGCGGCCAGCGATGGCCAAGGCTACTGGAAGGCGAATCTGCGGCTGATCTACACCTTGCTCATCATCTGGGCATTGGCGAGCTTCGGCTTCGGTATCCTTCTGCGTCCGGCATTGTCGGGCATCGAAGTCGGCGGCACCGACCTGGGCTTCTGGTTCGCCCAGCAGGGGTCGATCCTGGTCTTCCTGGTGCTGATCTTCTTCTACGCCTGGCGGATGAACAAACTCGACCGTGACTACGGCGTGGACGAATAGGGGGCGACCGGACCAATGGATCAGACAACACTCAATATCATCGTGGTGGGGCTGTCTTTCGTGCTCTACTTCGGGATCGCGATCTGGGCACGTGCCGGATCGACCAGTGAATTCTATGCCGCCGGCCGGGGTGTGAACCCGGTCATCAACGGCATGGCGACGGCGGCGGACTGGATGTCGGCGGCCTCCTTCATCTCGATGGCGGGGCTGATCGCCTTCGTCGGCTACAACAATTCGAGCTTCCTGATGGGCTGGACCGGCGGCTACGTGCTGATGGCGATGCTGCTTGCGCCCTACCTGCGCAAGTTCGGCAAGTTCACGGTGCCGGAATTCATCGGCGACCGGTTCTATTCGACCACGGCCCGCATCGTCGCGGTGGTCGCGCTGATCGTGATCTCGGTCACCTATGTCATCGGCCAGATGACCGGGGCCGGCGTGGCGTTCTCGCGCTTCCTTGAAGTCAGCTCGACCAATGGCCTGCTGATCGCCTCGGCGGTGGTCTTCGTCTACGCGGTTCTGGGCGGGATGAAGGGCATCACCTATACCCAGGTGGCGCAATATTGCGTGCTGATCATCGCCTACACGATCCCGGCGATCTTCATTTCGCTGCAGCTGACCGGCAATCCGATCCCGGGCCTTGGCCTGTTCTCGGACATGTCCGCCGGCAATGGGGGCGAAGGCACGCCGCTGCTGGTGACCCTCGACGGTCTGCTGACCGATCTGGGCTTCAACGAATACACCACCGGCAGCAGCCCCTGGCTGATGGCGCTGTTCACCCTGTCGCTGATGATCGGCACCGCGGGTCTGCCGCATGTCATCATCCGCTTCTTCACGGTGCCCAAGGTGTCCGATGCCCGCTGGTCCGCCGGCTGGGCGCTGGTCTTCATCGCGCTGCTCTACCTCACGGCCCCGGCCGTGGGCGCGATGGCGCGGCTGAACATCACCACGACGCTGTGGCCGAATGGCGTGCAGAACGAGGCCGTGGCGGCCGATGAATTGCCCGACTGGTTCGCAACCTGGTCGGCAACCGGTCTTCTGGGGGTCGAGGACAAGAACGGCGATGGTCGGATCCAGTACTACAACGATGAAAATCAAAGGGAGCTTGCGGCGCTCATCGAGGCGGAGGGACCAACTGGTGACCAAACGCAAGCGGAATACGACAGTAGGGTGGCCGAACTCCAAAGCGATCCGACCGTTGTACGCGCTGGCGAACGCGGCTGGGAAGGCAACGAGCTTGTCACCTTCAACCAGGACATCCTGGTGCTGGCCAACCCGGAAATCGCACAGCTTCCGGGCTGGGTGATCGCGCTGATCGCCGCGGGCGGTATCGCGGCGGCACTGTCCACCGCGGCGGGTCTGCTGCTGGCCATCTCTTCGGCCATCAGCCACGACCTGATCAAGTCGGCGATCAACCCCGACATCTCGGAAAAGAACGAGCTGCTGGCGGCCCGGATCTCGATGGCGGGGGCGATCGTGCTGGCCACCTGGCTCGGCCTCAACCCGCCGGGCTTTGCGGCCCAGACGGTGGCGCTGGCCTTCGGTCTGGCCGCGGCCTCGCTGTTCCCGACGCTGATGATGGGGATCTTCGTCAAGAAGATCAATGCCGCCGGGGCGACGGCGGGGATGCTGGCCGGTCTGATCCTGACCTGCCTGTACCTGTTCACCTACCTGGGCTGGTTCTTCATCCCTGGCACCAACATGCTGGAGAACAACGCGGCGAACTACCTGTTCGGCATCCCGCCGACCCATTTCGGGCCGATCGGGGCGGTGGCGAACTTCGCCGTGGCGTTCATCGTCTCGGGCATGACCAAGCCGACCCCGGCGCATATCCAGGAGCTGGTCGAAAGCGTCCGGATCCCGCGCGGCGCCGGTGCCGCCCAGGACCACTAGGACCAGGACGGGCCGCCCATTCGGCGGCCCTCCACTTTTCCATCGGTCCCGTCCGGGGTAGACCTCGGGCGGGATTTTTCACGAAGGCCGCGCCCCATGCCCCTGACCTCGACCGAGTTGACCCGTTTCCTGGACGCCGTGCACCCCTATGACGCGCTGGAAGGCGACATGCTGCCCACGCTGGTGCCGCGGATCGACCAGCTGGAACTGGTGGCAGACGATCCGGTCTATGACCTGGGCGAGGCGCTGGAGGGGCTTTACATCGTCCATCACGGCGAGGTCGAGGTGACCGACGACACCGGTGAAACCGTGTCGATCCTGGGCCCGCGCAACTCCTTCGGCGAACGCGGATTGCTGCGCGACGGCCGCGCGGTGACGGCGGCCCGGGCGCTGACCGATACCCTGCTTCTGCGTCTGCCGGCCGAGACGTTCCACCGCCTGATGAAACAGGCGCCGCAATTCGCGCGCTTCTATGACCGGCGCCGGCCCAAGGCACGCGTCCGCGCCAATGACCTGGCCACGACGCGGGTCGACGGCTTCATGTCGCGCGGGCTGGTGACCTGCCCGCCCAACGCCAGTGTGCAGGAGGCCGCGGTGATCATGCGGACCCGCCGCACCTCCTCGGTCTGCGTCACCGATGGCGGCGCCCTCGTCGGTATCCTCACCACCCGCGACCTGGCCGGCAAGGTGGTGGCGACGGGTCTGTCGCTGTCGACCCCGGTCGCGCAGATCATGGCCGAGGCGCCGCTGACCCTGCCGCCCTCGGCGATCGGGTCGGACGTGCTGCACCTGATGATGGAGCGCAGGATCGGCCATGTCCCGATCACCGACGGGGACCGCCTTGTGGGCATCGTCACCCAGACCGACCTGACCCGGTTCCAGGCCGTCAGCTCGGCCGAGCTGGTCAGCCGGCTGGCCGGTGCCGCGAACGCCGCCGAAATGGCGCGCGTCACCGCCGAAATCCCGAACCTGCTGATGCAGCTTCTGGCCGCCGGCAACCGGCACGAGGTCGTCACCCGCCTGATCACCGACATCGCCGATACCGCCACACGTCGTCTTCTGGCGCTGGCCGAAGCGCAGCTTGGCCAGCCGCCGGTGCCCTATCTGTGGCTCGCCTGCGGCAGCCAGGGGCGGCAGGAACAGACCGGGGTCAGCGACCAGGACAATTGCCTGATCCTGTCCGACGACTTCACCGAGGACATGCGGCCCTATTTCGAGCAGCTCGCCAAATTCGTCAGCGACGGTCTCGATACCTGCGGCTATTTCTACTGCCCCGGCGACATGATGGCGACCAACCCGCGCTGGTGCCAGCCATTGGCCACCTGGCGGCGCTATTTCGACGGCTGGATCGCCGCGCCCGACACCGAGGCGCAGATGCTGGCCTCGGTCATGTTCGACCTGCGCCCGATCGGCGGCGACCGGACGCTGTTCGACGGCCTGCAGCAGGCGACGCTGGACAAGGCCGCGAAGAACTCGATCTTCGTCGCCCACATGATCGGCAACTCGCTCAAGCACGCGCCGCCGCTGGGCCTGTTGCGCGGGCTGGCCACGATCCGCTCGGGCGAGCATCGCAACCAGCTGGACCTCAAGCTGAACGGCGTCGTGCCGGTGGTCGACCTGGGCCGCATCTATGCCCTGCGCGGCAAGCTGAGTGTCGCCAATACCCGCGCCCGGATCGAGGCGGCGATCACCGCCGGTGTGGTGTCCAGATCCGGCGGGCGCGATCTGCTGGATGCCTATGACCTGATCGCGACCACCCGGCTTGACCACCAGGCCGCCCAGGTCAATGCCGGCGAAAAGCCCGGCAACTTCCTGTCCCCCGCAAACCTGTCCGACTTTGAGCGAAGTCATCTGCGCGATGCCTTCGTGGTGGTAAAGACGCTGCAATCGGCGGCCGGACAGGGTAAGGGGATCATCGGCTAGGGAGGAGCCGCGCCCATGGGAATGTTCTTCGAACTCATCGCCACGCTTTTCGCCGGGTTCGGCGGCGCCGGCATCGTGCTGATCCTCAACACCCTGACCGGTGGACGCCTGCCGAAATGGCTGCTGCCGGTGGCGGCCGGTGCCGCGATGATCGCGATGACGATCTACAACGAATACACCTGGTACGGGCGCCAGACCGCCGGCCTGCCAGACAGTTTCGAGGTCGCGCTGAGCGTCGAGAACCGCGCCTGGTTCCGACCCTGGACCTATGTCGCGCCTTATACCCACCGCTTCGTCGCGGTCGACCGGGCGACGCTTCGGACCCATTCGGGCCAGACCGGCCAGGTCCTCGCGCGGCTCTATTTCTTCAATCGTTGGTCCACGGTCGAGGCCACCGATGCGCTGGTCGATTGCGATGGCCGCCGGATCGCCCTGATCCGGGGCGAGGCGCCGTTCGACGATACCGGTGCGGTGATCGACCCCGATTGGGGTCCGGTCCCCGAGGATGACCGCATCCTGCCGATCGCCTGCGAGGGGGCGGGCTGATGTTCACCAGGCTGTCCCTGCGCCTGCGGATCTTCCTGTTCTTCTGCCTGTTGGCGCTGGGCGGGGTGGCGATCTCAGGGCTTGCGTTGTGGATCGGCTGGAGCCGCGCCGACCCGCCGGTGCCGGGCGCGCCCTTCCTCAATGCCGGCGTGATCGCGTCGTTCCTGACGCTGGCTCTGGTCATCGGCATCTGGCTGCTGTTCGACGAAAACGTCGCCAAGCCGATCGAACGGCTGGCCGCACAGATGCGTGGCCGGGCCCATGCCGGGGTCGATGCCGCGCTCGATACCCAGGCCGCGCGCTACCTGGGGGATCTGGCCCCCGCCGCCCAGGCGGTGGCCGAGCGTCTGTCGGGCAACACGCTCGACATCGCCGCCGCCATCGCCCGGGAAACCGAACGCCTGCAGGCCGAAAAGGCGCGGCTGACCACGCTTCTGACCGAAGTGCCGGTGGCGATGATCCTGGTGAACCCGTTGCACCAGATCGTGCTCTATGACGGTCAGGCGGCCGAGGTCCTGTCGGCCATCGCCCCGCCCCGCCTGAACGCGCCGCTTGCCGATTATTTCGAGTCCGAGGCCCTGAACGCCGCCCATGACAGGCTGGCGCGCACCGGCCGCGAGGTCACCTTCGAGGCCCTGTCCACCGACGGCGCCCAAAGCTATGATGCGCGGCTCAAACCGCTGGACCAGGCCGAAGGCTACATGATGCTGATCGACGCCGGCCACGTCGAATTGTCGCCCGACGCCGCCCGCCCGCTGGTCTATGATTTCGACCTGCTGAACGCCGCCCCGGCCAGCGCAGATACCCGCGCCACCCGCCTGCGCGACCTGTGCTTCGTGGCGTTCGACAGCGAAACCACCGGGCTTTTGCCGCACAAGGACGACGTCGTGCAGCTGGGTGCCGTGCGGGTGCTGAACGGCCGCATCGTGCCGGGCGAACAGATCGACACCTATGTCGATCCGGGCCGGCCGATCCCGCCGGCCTCGACCAAGGTGCACAAGGTCGCCGATGCCCATGTGCGCGGCGCGCCCGATATCGTCGCCGCCGGCCGCAGGCTGCATGGCTTTGCCCGCGACGCGGTGCTGGTGGCCCATAACGCGCCCTTCGACCTGGCGTTCCTCAAGCGGCATGCCGGCGAGATGGGGGTCGCCTGGGATCACCCGGTGCTGGACACCGTGCTTTTGTCGGCCGTGGTCTTCGGCGCGTCGGAAACCCACACGCTGGACGCGCTGTGCGACCGGCTGGGGATCGAGATCCCGCAGGCCGAACGCCACACCGCCCTGGGGGACGCCCGCGCCACCGCCGAAGCGCTGGTGCGGATGATCCCGATGCTGGAGGGGCGCGGCCTGAGCACCTTCGGCGAGGTGATCGCCGAAACCCGCAAACATGGCAGGCTGCTGGCCGATCTCAATTGAGGTGGGGTGAAACCCTACCCTACCGCTCGGCGGCCAGGTGCCGCCCCGCCCCGGCCCTCACCACCCGGCCGCCGGTCAGCCCAGCGTCACCCCCGCCACGCGCATCCCGTCCTGCGCCGCCGCCAGCGACCCGTTCAGGTCGATCGCCCGGGCCAATTCCATCCGGACCTCGACGTCGAACCCCAGCCGCGCCGCGTCCACGGCCGAGAAGTTGACGCAGAAATCCGTCGCCAGCCCGACCATCACCAACCGCTCGATCCCGCGGCTGCGCAGATACCCCTCCAGTCCCGTCGGGGTTGCGTGGTCGTTCTCGAAGAACGCCGAATAGCTGTCGATCGCCCGGCGGAACCCCTTGCGGATCACCAGGTCCGCCCGGTCGGTGCGCAAATCGGCATGGAAGGCAGCACCATCGCTGCCCTGCACGCAATGATCGGGCCACAGAACCTGGGGGCCATAGGGCATCTCGACCATCTCCATCGGCGCCTTGCCGGGATGCTGGCTGGCGAACGAGGAATGATCCGCCGGGTGCCAGTCCTGGGTCAGGATCACCGCCGGAAACGCGTCCATCAGGGCGTTGATGCCCGGCACGATCATATCGCCTTGGGGCACGGCCAGGGCGCCGCCGGGGCAGAAATCGTTCTGCACGTCGATCACGATCAGGGCGTCGGTGGCAGGGCGCATGGGGCTCTCCTGTTCTGGTCGGGCACCAGCCTAAACCTTGTCGCGCGCGGTGCAACGGCGTATTGGCGCCCCATGTTCACCGTCGCCGCGCTCTATCACTTCACGCCCTGTCCCGACCCGGCCGCGCTGAAACCGCCGCTTGAGGCCCTGTGCCGCGCCCATGGCGTGACCGGCACGCTGCTGCTGGCGCCCGAGGGGATCAACGGGACCATCGCCGGGTCGCGCGCGGGGATCGACGCGGCACTGGCCCATATCCGCGCCCTGCCGGGTTGTGCCGATCTGGTCCACAAGGAAAGCGCCGCCGCCGACCAGCCCTTCGGCAAGCTCAAGGTCCGGCTCAAGCGCGAGATCGTCACCATGGGCCAGCCCGATGTGAACCCCCGCGCCGGCACCGGCCATTACGTCGCGCCGCAGGACTGGAACGCGCTCATCGAGGCCCCCGACGTGGCCGTGATCGACACCCGCAACAGCTACGAGGTCGCGATCGGCAGTTTCGACGGTGCCATCGACCCCGGCACCGCGTCCTTCCGCGACTTCCCCGCCTGGTGGGCGGCGAACAAGCACCGCTTTCACAACAAGCGGATCGCGATGTTCTGCACCGGCGGCATCCGCTGCGAGAAATCCACCAACTACCTGCTGGGCCAGGGGGTGGAGGAGGTCTATCACCTGCGCGGCGGCATCCTGAAATACCTGGAAGAGGTGCCCGAGGCGGACAGCCGCTGGCATGGGGCCTGTTTCGTCTTCGACAACCGGGTCAGTGTCGAACACGGGCTGCGCGAAGGGCCGCATGTCTTGTGCCATGCCTGCCGCCGGCCCCTGTGCCCTGCCGACCGCGCCCATCCGGATTTCGAACAGGGCGTCGCCTGCCACCATTGCGCGACCGAAACCACCGAGGCCGACAAGGCCCGGTTCCGCGAACGCCAGCGCCAGATCGCGCTTGCCCGCACACGCGGCCTGCGTCACCTGGGAGGTGACGCGGCCTCTGCGACGCGCTAGCTGGCCGCGCATGGACCTGTCGCTCGATACTCGCCCCGGCCTGCCCGAAGCCCTGCGCGTGCTGCTGCGCGACCACCCGCGCGAAGCCTGGGAAGCCGACCCGAATTTCAACGGGCTGATCGCCTTCTGGCTCGACCGGCACATGATGTTCCGGCAGTTGAGCGAGGCCCTGACCAGCGAGGCGCAATCCCTGCTGGACGCGCAGACCGACCCGCGCCGTTTCGCCGGGGCGGTCGGCCGCCATGGGTCGATGCTGGTCCAGCAATTGCGCGGCCACCACCAGATCGAGGATCACCATTATTTCCCGGTGCTCGCCACCCGCGATACAAGGCTGGAAAAAGGCTTCGCCCTGCTCGACGCCGACCACCACGCGCTTGACGCGCATCTGGAACGCTTCGTCCAGGCGGCGAATGGCGCCTTGCAGCTGGCCACCGGCGACAGCCCCGATCCGCGCCGCGCGGCGGGCGATTTCCTGGCGGCCAATGACGTGCTGGCCCGCGTTCTGACCCGCCATCTGGACGATGAAGAGGACCTGATCGTCCCCGTCATCCTGCGCTACGGCACAGAGGGGCTGGGCTAGCCGGCCGCGCCGCGCTACCAACGCGTCATGTTCGATACAGACATCCTTGCGCAGATCCGCGCCCGTTTCGCCCATGTCGAGGAATGCCCCTTTCAGGGCCCGCGCATCTTTTTCGAAAATGCCGGCGGCGCGCTGACGCTCAAATCGGTGGTCGAGACCTCGGCGACCTTTGCCGCGATTCCCGACAACCAGGGCCGCGCCAACCCCGCCGCCGAAGCGTTGATGTCAGTGATCGCGGATGCCAAGGACGCCGCGCGGGTGTTCCTGAACGCGCCCGAGGGCCAGATCATCGTCGGCGAAAGCGGGACGGAGCTGCTGTTCCGCCTGATCCGCACCGCGATCACCGGGCAGGGGCGGGGCGTCGTGCTGGGGTCCACCGTGGAACATCCGGCGACACGCTCGGCCTGCGCCCATTGGGCGGACAAGCTGGCGCTGGACCATCGGCTGATCCCCCATGACGCCGCACGCGGGCTGGTCACGGTCGAGGCCTATGCCGCTGCCGTCACCCCGGATGTGAGCGTGGCGACCATCCTGCACACCTCGCCGGTGACCGGCATGGGCATGGACCTGGCCAAGATCGCCGCCGCGATCCGCGCCACCGCGCCCGACGCGCTGATCATCGTCGACGGGATCCAGCATGCCTGCCACGGGTCCATCGACATCGCCGCCGCCGGCGTCGACGGCTACGTGATCTCGCCCTACAAGGTGTTTTCGCGCCATGGCTATGGGCTGGCCTGGGTCGGCGACCGGCTGACCGCGCTGGGGCCCGAGCAATTACGCGGCGGGCCCGATCGGAACTGGGAATTCGGCACCCGCGATACCGGGGCCTATGCGACCTTTGCCGATGTGGTCGCCTATTTCGACTGGCTCGGCGGGCAGGTGACGGGCGAGGGGGGCGCTGCCACCCGCCCGCCTGCGGCGGCCTCCCCCCGAGGTATTTCCGGGACAAAGGCAGAAGGGCCGCGGCGCCACCGGATCGAGGCCGCGGCGCGGGCGATCCACGATCACGAGGCCGCGCTGACCGACGCCATGCTGCACGGCACCGGCAATCTGGCCGGGCTGGCCGACCTGCCCGGGGTCACCGTGATCGGCGGCGTCGACAACCCCGCACGCGAAGGGCTGGTCTGTTTCTGGCACGACCGGATCCCGGCCGAAGAGATCGTCGCGCGGCTCAATGCCGAGGGCATCCGCACCCATACCCGCAAGGCCGACCATTATTCCGGCAACATCCTGGACCCGCTGGGCCAGCCGGCGGCGGTGCGCGTCTCGCTCGCCCATTACAACACGTCGGACGAAGTGGCGCGGTTTCTGTCGGTGATGGCCGGGATGCTCAAAGGGTAACAGGCCGGGCCGATCCGGGGGCGGGCGGGGGCATCCGAACCGGCGCGATGCCGACATTCTGCCGACGTGTAACCGCCCGCGATTCCTCGGTGTTTTTCTGACCTTTCTCCCCGCCTGTTGCGCCACCCGCACCGACACGCCGATCGTTGCCTTGACCCCTTGCGGCGACACCGCCGGACAGGCCACACTGTCCCCCGCTGCCAAGGAGGGCCCGATGGTCGATATCGCCACCCGCGTCTATAACCACAAATGGAAGATCGACCCGATCGTGCGGTCCCTGATCGACACGGACTTCTACAAGCTGTTGATGTGCCAGTCGATTTTCCGCAACAAGCCGGATACGACCGTCACGTTCTCGCTCATCAACCGGACGAAATCCATCCGTCTGGCCGAACTGATCGACGAAGGCGAGCTGCGCGAACAGCTGGACCATATCCGGTCCCTGACGCTGACCCGCGGCGAAAGCACCTGGCTGCGCGGCAATACCTTCTACGGCCAGCGCCAGATGTTCCGACCCGATTTCATGGAATGGTTCGAGGGGCTCAGGCTCCCGCCCTATCACCTCGAGAAACACGACGGCCAATACGAGCTGACCTTCGAAGGCGCCTGGCCCGAGGTCATGCTGTGGGAAGTGCCCGCGTTGTCCGTGCTGATGGAGCTGCGCTCGCGCGCGGTCCTCAATCACATGAAAAAGTTCGAACTGCAGGTCCTCTATGCCCGGGCGATGACCAAGCTGTGGGAAAAGATCGAACACCTGCAAGGGCTTGAGGGTCTACGCGTGGCCGATTTCGGCACCCGCCGCCGGCATTCCTTCCTGTGGCAGGACTGGGCCGTTCAGGCCATGGTCGAGGGGCTGGGCGGGGCCTTCATCGGCACCTCCAACTGCCTGATCGCCAAGAACCGCGACGTGGAGGCGATCGGCACCAATGCGCACGAATTGCCAATGGTCTACGCGGCCCTGGCAGAAACCGACGCTGACCTGGCCCGCGCGCCCTATGACGTTCTGGCCGATTGGCACGAGGAGCATTCGGGGAACCTGCGCATCATCCTGCCCGACACCTACGGCACGAAGGGGTTCCTGGAGCGCGCGCCGGACTGGCTCGCGGGCTGGACCGGGCTGCGCATCGACAGCGGCGACCCGGCCGAGGGGGCCGAGGTCGCGATCCGTTGGTGGCAGGAGCGCGGCGAGGACCCGCGCGACAAGCTGGTGATCTTTTCCGACGGTCTGGACGCGGACAAGATCGCCGACCTGCACCGGCGGTTTTTCGGCCGGGTGCGGGCCTCGTTTGGCTGGGGCACGCTTTTGACGAATGATTTTAGAGGCTTGGCAGAGGGCGACGCGCTGGCGCCGTTCTCTTTGGTCTGCAAGGCGGTCTCGGCCGACGGGCGCCCGACGGTCAAGCTGTCCGACAACCCGGCCAAGGCGACGGGTCCGGACGAGGAGATCGAGCGCTACAAGCGGGTGTTCGGGGTGGGGGCGCAGGAGGTTGTGGAGGTTGTGGTTTGAGTCAAATCCCAACATTGAAGAAACTATTTGAAGTGCTTCGGGATATGGCCGGTTCCATCGAAAATGAAGGCTTGCCAACAGCGGAGTTTGAGATTTGGCCTAGATCGTTCCAGATTGATGGAAACCAAGTGCAGATACCATTGTTATTGTCATATGAACGAAGTGACGGTGCTAGATTTAGAACTATTGAAAATTCGGATATAGTGAGATCTTTTAAGGCTGTGTTTGCCGCAGGTGGAGATGGCCTTGCGCACTTCGATTCTGAAGGGTCTGGGTGCGAATTGCTATGTATATCGACACAATCAAACGATAAGAGTATGTTAGAAAGAAGATATGTTCCGAGTCGACAGCCGATTATTGTGGGTGGTTCTGTGGTTGTGAATAAGGTGGATGGAATTGTCTTTAATGGACCGGACCAATATTTCAAATCAAGTGATATTTTCTTGGAAACAGATAAATTCACTGTTGAGTTGAAATTCTTGGATCAAGGATACGAGTGCTACAAGCAGAAAAGAAAACGCAGAGATGACACCATCCCAACCTCGAGTATTAAGTTGCGGTGCGCCGAAGGGGAATACCTTTCGGCACGAGACGCAACTAGGATCTTTGCAAGTATCTCAGTATTCTTGACCCTTTTGAAGGGGTCAAATGTGGGAATCGGGCATCTTATCGGGTCAGTGTCCGGTGGTTGTGACGAGTTTGCAGCGATTGGCGTCAATAGGTTTGATCCCTTTGCCGACACTTCAGGTTGGTATTGCCGGAGTGCTTTGAGTGATGTCAGTGAACTTTTTAAGGAATTCTGGGCTGCGAGAAATGATCAAGTTCTTTGGAGTGTGCTTCGCCGAGCTATAGAATTCTATCGGGCCTCAAATGTAATAAGAAATAGCAGTGTCGAGATGGCCGTCGTTACATCCCATGCGGCCGCTGAGGTACTGTCTCACTTTGTATTGGAAAGGCTAGGTGGATGGTCTGGTGACCTTCTTTCTGAACGGATACCGTTCCATTCGAAGTTGCGCGCATCGTCTGCGAGAATAGGATTGGACGATGATATACTTGAAAAATCGAATGAGCTGAGGGTGCGAAGCCGCGATTTTAATGGAGCTGATGGGTTTGAACTAATCTCGATTTTTAGGAACAGAATGGTTCATCCAGCAAAGTCTATTGATTATACCGGACTGGAGGCGCATGATGTTTGGCAAGTCCTGCAATGGCTGAATGAGCTACACATTCTTTTCTTACTGAATTATAGGGGAAAAATGACTGATCGCCGAATTCGGTGTGGCTTTGCTGGCGAGGGAGAGGACATTCCATTGAAACCTGGTTTTCGTTAAGTTGTAAAACGCACCCCAACCTCCCCCCCAACCCCCACTACCATCTCCGCCCGCTTCACCTGCTCTTCCGCCCTCCCCGTGAGCCGGACCATTAGGAAAGAACCGCGCAACGACGGGAAGGCCGGAAAGTGCCAGCCGCCAGCGATGCGGGTCGGCGCCTCTTTGCCCCGCTTCTCACCCCACCTCCCCCACCATCCCCTTCAGCATCTCGGCCGAGGCCCGCAGCGCCTCTGCCTCGCCGCCCGACAATTCCGGCATCAGCTCGGCCGTCACGCCCTCGGCGCCGACCACGCGGGGCAGGGAGCAGGCGACGCCCCGCACCCCCAGAACGTCCGACACCGACGATACCGTCAGAACCGCCTGTTCGTCGGACCGGATCGCCGCCACGATCCGCGCCAGGCCCGCGCCGATGCCGTACCATGTGGCGCCCTTGCCCTCGATGATCGTATAGGCCGCGCGGCGCACGCCGGTGTCGATCCGCGCCCGCACGTCGTCGGTGATCGCCGCCCCGACCTGGGCCGCGAAGGACGCCAGGTCGGTCGCCCCCGCGCGCGCCGAAGACCAGGCCAGAACCTCGGAATCCCCATGTTCGCCAAGCACATAGGCATGGACCGAACCCGGCGCGATCCCCAGGTGCCGGCCCAGAAGCCAGCGGAACCGGGCGGTGTCCAGCACCGTGCCCGAGCCGATCACCCGCCCCGGCGGCAGGCCCGAGATCGCCTGGGTGATCTGCCCCATGATATCGACCGGGTTCGAGGCGACCAGCAGGATCGCCCCGGGCGCGACGCGCATCACCTCTGCCACCACGGCCTCGAACACCCGCGCGTTGCGGCCCAGCAATTGCAACCGGGTTTCACCCGGTTTCTGGCCGACGCCACAGGCCAGGATCACGACGCCGCAGCCGGTCAGGTCGTCATAGGTCCCGGCCTCGACCACGGCGGAACCGCCGAAGGGCACCGCATGGGCGATATCCTCGGCCTCGGCCCGCGCGCGCGCGGTGTTCACGTCGACCAGCACGATCCGCGTGGCGACCCTGCGCAGGACCAAGGCGAAGGCGGCCGAGGATCCGACCATGCCCGCTCCGACGATACCGACTTTCATATCTCGATCTCCGCTTCTGCCTTTGCTTCGCGCGCCTTTTCTTCGGCCAATCCGGCCGTGCGGACCATCAGGAAAGAGCCGCAGACAGCCGGAAAGGCGGGAAACCGCCAATCGCCGCTGATCCGGGTCAAGGCGCCGTTGCAGCGCCCCTCGTAGACCGGGTGATCCAGCCCGTTGAAATCCGTGTAAGTCTTGAGGAATTGCACGAATTGCCCGTCGCGGCTGCCTGACACCACGGCCATCAGCGTGTCGCCGGCATCGTCGCGAAAGGTGTTGGGTTCGACCAGCTCTCCGGTAAAGACGCGGCCGGTTTCGGTCAGCACGACCTCGAAGGTGACGGGATCGCCCATGCCGGGCCGGGCATAGTCGTAGCGGCCGGTCCACAGGCCCGAAAGCGTCCGCCCCTCAGCCACGTGCCAGGGTATCGCCCGGGGTGACGACCGGGGTCAGCTCGACGAGTTCGCTCTGCGTGCCGCCTTCTTGCCGGGCCAGGATGATCTCGGCGGCGCGGCGGCCGATTTCGTTGCGGCAGGCATCCATGGTCGCCAGCTGGCGCGGCAACCCGTCCAGCAGCTCGACCCCGTTGAAGCCGGCCAGCCCGATACGGCCCGGGATGTCGTAGCCCTGGTCGAGCAGGTAAAGCAACCCGCCGGCGCCGATCATGTCATTGGAGTAATAAAGAAAATCCAGGTCGGGATTGCGCGACAGGATGGCTTGCGTCATCTCGCGCCCCTTCAGCAGGGCGGATCCGCCGGAATAGAATTCCTGGTCGGCGATCTCGACCCCGCCCTTGGCCAGCCCCTGGGTGAAGCCTTCGAAGCGTTTGCGGGCGCGGTGGTCCATCGGCATCTTGGTGCCCAGGAACCCGATCCGCGCATAGCCCTGCTCCAGGATCGCCTGCGCCATCAGCCGCCCGGCCCGACGATGCGAGATGCCGACACAGGCGTCGATCGCGTCGCCGTCGGTATCCATGATCTCGACCACCGGAATCCCGGCCGAAGCCAGCATGGCCCGCGCGGCGTCGGAATGTTCGAGCCCGGCGATGATCACCCCGGAGGGCCGCCAGGACAGCATCTCGAACAGCACCTTTTGCTCCTTTTCGGGGGAATAGTCGGTGATGCCGACCACCGGCTGCAATTCGGTCTCTTCCAGCACCTGCGAGATCCCGCGCAGCACCTCGGGAAAGACCATGTTGCCGAGCGAGGGAATGATGACCGCGACCAGGTTGACCCGCTGCGAGGCCAGCCCCCCGGCGATGCGGTTCGGGACGTAGCCGAGGCGCTTGGCGGCGGCCTGGACGCGCAGGCGGGTCGCCTCGCTGACATCGCCCTTGTTGCGCAGGACCCGGCTGACGGTCATTTCGCTGACACCGGATGCTTCGGAAACATCGCGCAGGGTCAGGGGGCGGCGGGGTTTGTTGGTCACGACGGTCTGTTCCCTGAAATTGTCTGACCGATTGTTACCCACGGGCGACGTATTGTCCAAGCCCTTGCCCTGCGTGGCGAAGGCGGGCATTCAGGGGATGGCGCGGTCCCGTGGCTCAACTGGATAGAGCAGCCCCCTCCTAAGGGGCAGGTTGCAGGTTCGAATCCTGCCGGGATCACCACGCCAACAGCCCCAAACAGGTATCATTCCGCGCTCGTGCGGGATAAGGTCGCGCCCGGACGGGTGAACGGGTGAGTGGGGCATGGGCCAAGCCGCTCTGGATCGGATGATCGATTTCGCTGTCGGTGAACTGGCCAGCGCTGACCCGGCACGCATCGGCGCGCTCGTGCGCAGGCTTGCCGATCGGTTCCCGTCCGAACCCGCGCTCAGCCTGTGTTTCGCCATCACCTCGGCCGCTGCGCGACTCGAGGATCTGGTCCAAAGCGATGGGCGCGTCACGGCCTGCCACGGCTATCGGCTTGCGGCGCTGTTGTCTGCGGATATCCATGCCATCCAGTCCATGGGGCAGATCCCGGCCACTGCGACGGACCTTTTGCATTTCTGGCGACGGGTCGACCCCTACTTCCTGAAAAGCTGAACAGGAGGTTTCCGGGTTCGGCCGCGTTAAAGGAATTCTTAACCCATTTCCGGCACTCTCAAGCGCGAGGAGGTATCCGGCCCGATGGATCGTGCGGTGACCAGTGCTCGGGATCCGGGGCTTGCGGCAAAGCTGGCCTATGGACCGGACGAAATCGCCAGGCGCAAGGATCTGATCGGTCTTGGGCCACCCCATGAATCCGCCCTGACCGTCGCCCGGCCGATGATCGAGGCCCGGATCGACGCCATCGTCGAGGAATTCGACCGCCGGCAGATGCTGGTCCCCGAGATCGAGGCGATCATCGGCGAACCCGACAGGCTGTCACGGCTCGCTGGCTCCATGCGGCGCTACATCCTGTCGTTGTTTTCGGGCCGCTATGACACGGGTTATGTCGCCGCCCGCCTGCGCATCGGCGAGGTGCACGCCGTCTTGAAAGTGCCGCCGAAGCTGTATCTGGCAACGGTCCATCTGCTCGAAGAACTGTTGGTCGACCATTTGGCCGATGCGCCGCCGCACCCGCTGTTGATCAAGGCGCTGCGCAAGATCCTGCTGTTCGACCTGCAGATCGTCATCGACACCTATCTGCAGGCGGAAATCGATCGGGTCGCGGCGGTCGATGCACGGGTCGAACAGGTGACGCGCGAGGCCGAAGACCGGATCCGCGCCATCGAACGTATCGCCATGACCGATGCCTTGACCGGGCTGATGAACCGCCGGGCACTTCAGCAGGCCGGCACCCGCGAGGTCGACAGGGCCCGCGCCGACGGGGCCCCGTTTTCGATCCTGTTCATGGATGTGGACGATTTCAAGGCGATCAACGACACCAGGGGCCACCATTTCGGGGACGAGGTTCTGCGCCGCGTGGGCGGGATGATCGCGGCCAACCTGCGGGCCGAGGATACCGCCTTTCGCTTTGGTGGTGACGAATTCTGCATCCTGCTGCCTGGGGCCGGGCCCGGGATCGCCGGGCGGGTCGTGACCCGGCTGAACGATGCGCTGCAGGAGGCCTTCGACGGCAAGGTCACGCTCAGCATCGGGACCGAAAGCTGGACGGCCGATACGCTGCCGGATTTCGCCGGGGTCGTCGCTGCGGTCGATGACACCATGTATGCGCGCAAGGCCCTGCGCACCCGGGCCGGGTCGGCCGCCGCCCAATAGCGTCGATACGGGTCAGACCATCCGGATCACGTCCTTGTCGATCGCCAGAAGGTAGCCGCGCCGGGCGATGTTCTTGACCAGCAATTCGCTGATCATCTGGTTGCCCAGGCTGTCGCGCAGCCGCTTGATCCGGGTCGCCCCCGCGGCCTCGTCGCAATCGGCGGCATCGCGCCCCGATATCACCGCCTCGATCTCGGCCCCCGACAGGACCTCGTCATCCATCCGCGCCTCGGCCAGCACCGCCAGGGTTTCGATCGCGGCATCGGTCAGCTTGAACTCGAAATTGTTCAGCATCACCGTCTTCTGGTTGCGGGCGATCAGCAGGGAATTGACCTCGATCCCCTTGCGCTCGATCTGGCCCATCCGGCGGTTCAGCGCGATCAGCATCACCAGAAAGGCGACGGCGGCGATCAGCATGGCGGTGGCGAAGATCAGCAAAACGAAGATCACGAAACGATAGGTGCCGAAGGTCTGGGAAAAGGCCGTGCCCGACTGGGCCAGCAATTCCAGCAGCTTGATCTCGGCCTGGCTGGTCAGGTCGGCGTTTTCGACGAACAGCCGCTCGACCTTTTCGTTGAAGGCGTTCGCATCGGGCAGGTTGGAAAACAGCACCACCGCGGCGATGCCCAGGATCAGCACGATGGCGGCGATGCCGATCGCGACGATGCGGTTGCCGGTCTGGCGCGCTTCAATAGCGGAGGTAGAATTCTCCCGCACTTTCCTGCCTTTCTGCCAGACCGCTTTCATCGAACACCCCCATGACCTGCAACAATTGCCAGCCGGCCGCGGACAGGCGGCTGTCCAGCTCGGCCTCGGCGGTTTCGATATCGCAATCCCCACGGATTTCCGCCACCCCGTATTGCAGGCGCAGGGGGTCGTCCTGCTTGGCCTTGTAATCGGCGAAACAGGCGGCCTGGGCGGCCGGGGCGAGGGCCAGAAGGGTCAGGGCCAGAACGGAGCGCAGCGCGTATCTCATGGCGCGACCATGCCCGCGCCGCCGCCGCTATTCAATATCCGCCACGCGTTATTGAGCGGCGCGCGCCCCCCCTTGCAGGCTTGTGCCATCAGCCGCGCAACGCCGCGCCAGCCCCAAGGAGACCATTATGATGAAGTCCCTGACCGCCGGCCTTCTGGCCCTCACCCTGTCGCTCACCAGCCTGTCGCCCGGCGCCGCGAGGGCCGAGACGAATGGCGACGATATCGCCGTGGGCGTTCTGACGCTTCTGCTGTTGGGCCTCGCGATCAAGGAAGCCCGAGACGACGATCGCGGCACACCCGCGCGCCAGCCGCAGGTTCATCTGCCGCGCCACGATGCGCAGCCGCAGCGGCCGCAATTTGGCCAGCAACGCCCGAACACCGCCTGGTGGGTCGTGCCGGCCGAATGTCGCCGCACCCTCGGCACCCGCCAGGGCGAGGTGCGGCTGTTCCTGCAGCACTGCATGGCGCGGGAATGGGGGCCGACCCATCGCCTGCCCGGCGAATGCTTCCGGGAAGTGCGCCTGCGCAACGGCGAAATCCGCCGGGGCTGGGTGCCGCACTGCCTTGGCCGCGCCGGTTTCGTCGCCAGCGACCGCCGGTAGCAACGGTCGAGCAGAGGGGCTGCGCATCCCCGGTTGCGGTCCCGGCTGGGGCAGGCGGTTCGGACATGGCCGCCTGTCCCATGCTTCTTGCGCAACCCCGCCTTGCGCAGCAGGGCAGGGTTTCGACCCCCGACATGGCCTATATTGAACGACATGGGAGGACCCGACAGACGTTGGAGTCCAGACATGAACAAAGACCCTTTCATCCCTGGCATTGCCGAACTGGCCTATTACGACCCGCTGGAACGGTCCGACCTGCGCGCTGCCGCGCAACGGGCAGCGACCGCTTCGACCAAGCCCGCCGGCCAGGCCAAGACCGACCGAAAAGGTTGATCGCGCCCGGTCCGCGTGATCTGTCGGGGGGATGACGACGCCCCCCGACTTTTCCTTCGAGACCGCCGCCCGGACGCAGGGCCATCTGCGCATCGCCGGTGTCGACGAGGTCGGCCGCGGCCCGCTGGCCGGGCCGGTCACCGCCGCGGCGGTGATCCTCGACCCCACTGCCATCCCGCCGGGCCTGGCCGACAGCAAGGCGCTGACCGCGCGCCGCCGCGCCGCGCTGGCCGAGGCGATCCATGCCACCGCCCGGGTCAGCATCGCCCATGCCAGCGTCGCGGAAATCGACGACCTGAACATCCTGCGCGCCAGCCACCTGGCGATGACCCGGGCGCTGGCCGGCCTGGACGGCGTCGATCATGCGCTGATCGACGGCAACCGGATGCCCGCCGACATGCCCTGTCCGGGCACCTGCATCGTCAAGGGCGACGCGCGCTGCCTGTCGATCGCGGCGGCCTCGATTGTGGCGAAAATCTGTCGCGACAGGATCATGGTGACGCTGTCGCAACAGCACCCCGGCTATGGCTGGGAGCGCAATATGGGATATGGATCGAAAAGCCACATCGAGGCGCTTCGAAATCTCGGAGCGACCCCACACCATAGGCGATCCTTCAAACCGGTGCACAATATCTTGTATCAAGGGCAAACAGTAAGCCCCTGATTCAAAATTGTTTTTGACAGCGAATCGCCCCTGACTCATCTTGAAGCCAACCAACGAGCGGATGAACCGCCGGGGACAGAGGCAGCACGATGACGAAGAAAACCGGGGCGGCGTCGCTTCCGCTCAACACGATCATGGACGGCGATTGCATCGCGGCGATGCGCAGCTTGCCCGACGACAGCATCGACCTGATCTTTGCCGATCCGCCCTATAACCTGCAGCTGCGGGGCGATCTGCACCGCCCGGACAATTCCCGTGTCGACGCGGTCGACGATCATTGGGACCAGTTCGACAGCCTTACGGCCTATGACGAGTTCACCCGCGCCTGGCTGACCGAGGCGCGCCGCCTCCTGAAACCCGACGGCGCGATCTGGGTGATCGGGTCCTATCACAACGTGTTCCGCCTGGGCGCCGAATTGCAGAACCAGGGCTTCTGGATCCTCAACGACGTGGTCTGGCGCAAATCGAACCCGATGCCGAATTTTCGCGGCAAGCGGCTGACCAATGCGCATGAAACGCTGATCTGGGCCAGCAAGTCGGAGAAATCGAAATACACCTTCAATTACGAGGCGCTGAAGGCGCTGAACGAAGGCGTCCAGATGCGCTCGGACTGGGTGCTGCCGATCTGCACCGGGCACGAGCGGCTCAAGGACGACAGCGGCGACAAGGCGCATCCGACCCAGAAACCGCAATCCCTGCTGCACCGGGTGCTGGTCGGCACGACCAATCCCGGCGACGTGGTGCTGGATCCGTTCTTCGGCACCGGGACCACGGGCGCGGTCGCCAAGATGCTGGGCCGCGACTGGATCGGGATCGAACGCGAAAAGGCCTATCGCGTGGTGGCCGAGAAACGCATCGGCAATATCCGCAAGTTCGACCGCGACGCGCTGGAGGTGTCGACCTCGAAACGGGCCGAGCCGCGCGTGCCCTTCGGCCAGCTGGTCGAACGCGGCTTGCTGCGCCCGGGCGAACAGCTGGTCAGCCCGCGCGGCAAGACCGCCAAGGTCCGCGCCGACGGCACGCTGATCGGGGATGACGTCAGGGGTTCGATCCACCAGGTCGGCGCCCATCTGGAAGGCGCGCCCAGCTGCAACGGCTGGACCTACTGGCACTTCAAGCGCGACGGCAAGACCGTGCCGATCGACCTTCTGCGCCAGCAGATCCGGGCCGAGATGCAGGGCTAGGTCTCAACAGTTACCGCCTGTGCCTGCGGCTCGCACCGCGGCACCACTTGCCCCCGCCGGTCCCCAAGACCCGGCGGGGTTTTTTTATGTCATCGGGCCGCGATCCATCCATCGACAAGCGCGTCAAGCGCGGGCCAGTCGGTATACTCGTGATCGGTGTCCAGATCGGCCTTGGGATCCTTGGTGGCGATGATCCGGCGCATGATGAAGCGGGTGAAGAAATCGTAGTCCGAGGGCCGGTAGGCGCCCGCGACCTGGGCCACCTGGCCGGGGGTCCAGCCGGTCGCCTCGTTCATGTCGGACAGGATGCGGTCGAGGGAGCGCCATTCTTCGGCATCATGACCGGCCGCGGCAAGCGAGACCGACAGGAACAGCGTCGGCATGCGCGCCAGGGCATCGGCATGTCGGGCGGCGAAATCCCCCAGGGCCCGCTGGTATTGCCCGGCATGGACCGAGGCGGCCAGCACCGCCCGGTCGAACCTGTCCGGCCCGATATCGGCGGCATCGTCCAGGTTCAGCAGTTCCGTCGTGTGACCGGCCTCGACGATCCGGTCGGCGACGTGGCGGGCGATCCTGCGGGTCTGACCCTCGCGGGTGGCATAGGCGACAAGGACTTTCATGACATCCTCCGTTCGGCATGGCGGTGACGCCCGGGGCGCGTGGCCCGCCCGGGGTTGTCGCGGCATAGCGCGGGCAAGGCGCACCGGTCCATGATCCCGGTCAAGGCCGGCCCGGTCTTTCTCTTGACGCAATCCCGGTGTAGCCCTGCGCGCGGGGGACGTAAGAGGGTGCCATGGCCGAAACCATCCTGTTGACCGGCGGCGCGGGCTATATCGGCTCGCATACCTACCTGGCGCTGCGCGAGGCCGGGTTCGACGTGCTGATCCTTGACAATTTCGTCAACGCCAAGGCCGATGTGCCGGCCCGGCTGGAGCGGATCACCGGCGCGCCGGTTGCCGTGCTGCGCGGCGATGTGCGCGACCCCGACACCCTGAAGGCCGTGTTCCGCGACCACCGGATCGACGGCGTGGTCCATTTCGCCGCGCTCAAGGCGGTGGGCGAATCGATGGACATGCCGATCGACTACATGCAGACCAATATCGGCGGGCTGCTGAACCTGCTCAAGGCGATGGAGGAGGGCGGCTGCCGGCGGCTGGTGTTTTCATCCTCGGCCACGGTCTATGGCGACACCCGCGTGCAGCCGATCCCCGAGGATCACCCCCGCACCGCGACCTCGCCCTACGCCTTCACCAAGCTGGCGGGCGAACAGATCCTGGAACAGCTGACCGCGGATTGGGCCGTCGGCATCCTGCGCTATTTCAACCCGGTCGGCGCCCATCGCAGCGCCCTGATCGGAGAGGATCCGGCCGGCCATCCCAACAATCTGGTGCCCTATGTGGCCAAGGTCGCCACCGGAGAGCTGGAGGAAATCCAGGTCTTCGGCGACGATTACGACACGCCCGACGGCACCGGCATCCGCGACTACATCCATGTCGAGGATCTGGCCCAGGGTCATGCCCTGTCGCTGCGGGCACTGATCGAGACCGGGATGGGCCATACGGTCAACCTCGGCACCGGGCAGGGATCGACCGTGCTGCAGGTGATCGAGGCCTATTCCGCCGCCTGTGGCCGCGCCTTGCCCTATCGCATCGCGCCGCGACGGGCCGGCGATGTGGCGGTCCTGACCGCACGCCCGGAGCAGGCGCGCGATCTGCTGGGCTTTCAGGCGACGCGGACGCTGGACGACATGTGCCGGTCCAGCTGGGCCTGGGTGTCCGGCCAGATCCGCAACGCGACCGACTGACCCTCAGCTGGCCCCGCGCGGCATCGGCGTGGCGCCGGTCTTGTAGGGCGCCCAGTCGGTGATCTCGGGGTAGTAGCGTTCGCGCCAGGCGCGCACGCGGGGGTTCATCACCCGCCGCCAGAGCGACGGGATCAGCGCCGCCACGGTCATCACCGGATAGCCATAGGGCAGTTGCGGCGCCTCGTCCTCGTCATAGTTCTGCAGCAGCGGAAATCGCCGGTCGGGTTTGTAATGGTGGTCGGAATGGCGCTGCAGGTTGATCAGCAGCCAGTTCGACGCCTTGTGTGCCGCGTTCCAGGAATGGCAGGGCCGGACATGATCGTATTTGCCATCGCCCAGGTGTTTCCGGGTCAGCCCGTAATGTTCGACATAGTTCACCAGCTCCAGCTGGAACACCGCCCAGAAGGCCTGGGTCAGGAACAGGAACAGGCCCCACAGCCCGCCGATCGCGACCGCCAGCACCAGGAACACCGCCTGCAGCAGGGCATAGCGCCAGAACGGGTTCGACCGGTGGTGCCAGGGCCGGTCGCGCCGGGCCAGCATCTGCCGCTCGGCCCGGAAGGCCGAGGGCGGGCACTGGCGCAGCACCCGCAGGAAATAGCGGTAGAAGCCTTCGTTGTAGCGCGCCGTGACCGGGTCGCGCGGGGTGCCGACATAGCGGTGATGCACCAGCAGGTGTTCCGAGCGGAAATGCGAATACAGCACCATCGCCAGCAGGATATCGCCCAGCCAGCGTTCGACCTTCGTATGCTGGTGCATCAATTCATGGGAATAGTTGATCCCGATCGTGCCCGAAGCGATGCCGAGCGCGGCGAACAGCAGCCATTGCTCGACCCAATGCAGATGGTCCGTGGCGGTGACGTAATACAGGATTCCGAAGATCGTCCCGAACTGGACCGGCGGCCAGATCAGCGTGATCGCGCGATACCAGGACAGGTCGCGCGTGTCGGTCTGCGGATCGGCGTTGTCGGTATTCAGGCCCAGCACGGCGTCCAGCAGGGTGAACAGGTGCCAGGTCGCCAGCGGCAGCAGCAGGATCATCCAGCCCCCATAAAGGGCCGAAAGCCAGGCCAGCGGCACCAGCATCAGCGACGCCCAGAACGGCAGCGCGCTGGACAGACGTGTCAGGTCGGAACGGGACAGGGTAACGGGGGTGGACATCGGGGCCTCTGGCGATCGCACGCGCGCAGTCTAGCCCGGCGCGGCGGAGCATCAAAGCGCCTGAAATGCCGCATGGGCCAGGTCATGGACCTTGCGCATCACCGTGGGCAGGTCCGAAGGAACAAACCCGTCCCGGGGGCGGAATTGTCCACGATCCGGCACCGCGTCCAGCGGCGCCCGGGCCAGGCGCAGCGAAAGCCTCAGGTGGAAATGGGTGAAGGTGTGGCGCACCTCGGCGCCCGGGTCGTGCCAGTCGGCCGGAATCGGCGGTGCCGGGTCGGGGGCGGCGCTCCAGTCGGTCGTCGGCCAACCCAGCATGCCGCCCAACAGCCCGCGATCGGGCCGCGTTTCCAGCAGCCAGGCCCCGTCGGCGCGCTGCACCACATAGGCAATCCCGTGCCGCACCGGCTTGGCCTGTTTCGGGGTCTTCTTCGGCAGGTCGGCCGCGGTGCCGGCGGCACGGGCAGCGCAGGGGGCGCGCCAGGGGCAGATGCCGCAAGCCGGGTTTTTCGGCGTGCAGATCGTCGCGCCAAGATCCATCACCGCCTGGGCGTAATCGCCGGGCCGCGCCGCGGGTGTCAGCGCGGCGGCGCGGGCGGTCAGCGCGGCCTTGGCCTTGGGCAGGGGCGTGTGGATGTCGTGCAGGCGGGCCATGACCCGCTCGACATTGCCATCGACCACCACCGCGGGTTCGTCATGGGCGATCGCGGCGATGGCGGCGGCGGTATAGGGGCCGATCCCGGGCAGGGTCAGCAGGCCTTCGCGGCTGTGGGGGAACTGCCCGCCATGCCCGGTCACCACCGCGCGGGCGCATTTGAGCAGGTTGCGGGCGCGGGCGTAATAGCCCAGCCCGGCCCATTCCGCCATCACCGCCGCATCCTCGGCCCCGGCCAGTGCCGCGACATCGGGCCAGCGCGCGGTGAACCGGTGGAAATACGCCTTCACCGCGGCCACCGTGGTCTGTTGCAGCATCACCTCGGACAGCCAGACCCGGTAGGGATCGGGCCGCTGCCCGGCCCTGCGGTCGCCCGGCGCGACCCGCCAGGGCAGCACCCGGGCATGAACGTCATACCAGGCCAGCAACGCCCCGCTCAGATCCATCTCGTCACGCAATCTTTATGCCCCTTCGTCGCAACAGCCACTGGCGCCCGGCGCCTCATCCGCTAAGTTGGCCCGCAACATGACCGAGGCACCCCGTTCCTCCACCACCCGCGGGTTCTCCCGCGCCGCGACGCTGATGCAGGGCCGCATCCGTTCTGCGTCGGAATCCCGCGGCTTTGCCCAATCGCGGCTGCTGACCCATTGGGCCGAAACCGTGGGAGAGGCCATCGCCCGCGTCACCCGGCCGGTCAAGGTCAGCTATGCGCAGGGCGGAATGGGGGCCACGCTGGTCCTGTTGACCACCGGCGCCCGGGCCCCGATGCTGGACATGCAGAAAGAGGCGATCCGCGAGCGGGTCAACGCCTGCTACGGCTACAACGCCATCGCCCGGATCCAGTTGACCCAGACCGCCCCGATCGGGTTCGCCGAGGGGCAGGCCGACTTCACCCCGGCCCCGAAACGACCCGCCGAACCGGCGCCCGAAACCCGCGCCGTGGCCCAGGACCTGACCGCCGAGGTGGCTGATCCCGATCTGCGCCGCGCGCTCCAGGCGCTGGGCGCCAATATCCTTTCCAAATCGAACAAATGACGGACCCCGCATGACCAAACCCTTCGCCTCTGCCGCCCTTGCCCTGGCCGTCGTCGCCGGCGGCGTCTGGTATCTGACCAAGCCCGCCCCGTCGGTCGAGGACCCGCTTCTGGGTGCCGCCTTCGCCGAGGACGGCGACTATGACGCCAGCCTGGTGACCGAAATGGTGCAGGGCAACCCGGATTCGCCGGTCGAGGTGGTCGAATATGCGTCGTTCACCTGCCCGCATTGCGCCACGTTCCACGCGCAGGTCTACCCGAGGTTCAAGGCCGACTACATCGACACCGGTCTGATCCGCTTCGTCTACCGCGAGGCCTATTTCGACCGACCGGGCCTCTGGGCCTCGATGGTCGCCCGCTGCGGCGGAGAGATGCGCTATTTCGGCATCACCAAGCTGCTGTTCGAGCGTCAGTCCGACTGGATCGGCGGCAACGATGCGCAGACCATCATCGCCGGGCTGCGCAATATCGGCAAGATCGCGGGGCTGTCCGATGCCGACCTCGATGCCTGCATGACCGATGGCGACACCGCCGCGGCCCTTGTCGGTTGGTACGAGACCAACCTGGAGGCGCTGGACGTCGACCGCTTCGGCACCCCCAGCTTCGTGATCGCCGGCGAATACCACAGCAACATGTCCTATTCCGAGATGTCGGAATTGATCGATGCCGCGCTCGTGGAGGCCGGGATCGACCCGGAGGCGCCGCCGGCCCAAGAGCAGACCGACGACACGGGCACCGACGAGGCCCCCGCCGCCGACCTGGCCGACGACACCCCCGCGACCGACGGCAATTGATGCCGGCCCCGCTCGAGGGCATCACCGTCGTCGAACTGGCGCGGATCCTGGCCGGGCCCTGGGCCGGCCAGACCCTGGCCGACCTTGGCGCCACTGTGATCAAGGTCGAAGCCCCCGAAGGCGATGACACCCGCCGCTGGGGCCCGCCCTTCATCGCGCGCGACGGCGAAGCCTCGGCCGCCTATTTTCACGCCTGCAACCGCGGCAAGGCCAGCGTCATCGCCGATTTTCGCGACGATGCCCAGCTGGCGGCCGTCAAGCGCCTGATCGACCGCGCCGACGTGGTGATCGAGAATTTCAAGGTCGGGGGGCTGGCGAAGTTCGGGCTCGACCACGCCGCCTGCGCTGCCCGCAATCCCGGGCTGATCTATTGCTCGATCACCGGCTTCGGCCAGGACGGTCCCTACAAGGACCGCGCCGGCTACGACTATATCATCCAGGGCATGTCCGGGCTGATGTCGGTGACCGGCGAACCCGACGGGCTGCCGCAAAAGACCGGCGTGGCGATCACCGACCTGTTCACCGGGCTCTATGCCGCCAATGCGGTGCTGGCGGCGCTTCACATGCGGGGCCGCACCGGGCAGGGTCAGCAGATCGACCTGAGCCTTCTGGACTGCGCCGTCGCCGTCACCGCCAACCAGGCGATGAACTACCTTGCCACCGGGCAGGCGCCGCGGCGGCTGGGCAATGCCCATCCCAACATCGTGCCCTACCAGGTCTTCGCCTGCGCCGACGGCCACGTGATCATCGCCGTGGGCAATGACGGCCAGTTCCGCCGCCTGGTGACGGCGCTGGGCCAGCCCGACCTGGCCGATGATCCGGCCTTTGCCGGCAATCCCGCCCGGCTGGACAACCGCGATGCGCTGGTCGCGCGGCTGGCCGCGGCACTGGCGGACCGGACCCGGGCGGCGGTGCTGGAATTGTGCGAGGCGGGCGGCGTGCCCGCCGGCCCGATCAACGACCTGACCGAGGTCTTTGCCGATCCCCAGGTGGTCGCGCGCGGTCTGCGGCTGGACCTCGACGGCGTGCCGGGCGTGCGTCCGCCCTTCCGGTTTTCAGGCGCCGACCTGGCGCTGGAGCGGCCCTCGCCCAGCCTCGGCGCGGACCAGGATCTGTTGGATTGACCGGCCGGCTCCGGTGCCGCCGGTTGCCCGATCTTGTCGGACCGGTCGCCATCCGTCTTCCCCGCGCCCCGGGCCTGACCCGGGGCCTCCACCGGTGAGGTCCCGGGTCAGGCCCGGGACGGGGGGCGATCGTTGCTCAGGATCGCGCCAGGATCTTTTCGAGCGCCGTTTCGAGCGGCCCCCAATCCTCCAACTCCAGCCGCACCGGCACGGTCAGCACCTTGCGCCGGAACGCCGCCGGCAGGCGCACCGCATCCTTTTCCGTGGTCACCAGCTGTGCCTTGACCAGGCGCGCCTCGGCCTCGAGCCGGGTCATGAGTTTCTCGGTCAGCGGCTGGTGATCCTCCAGCGCCTCGGCGCGGCGCAGTTCGGCGCCCATCATCCGCAGCGTGGCAAAGAACTTTTCCGGATGGCCGATCCCGGCGAAGGCCAGCACCGGCAATCCGTCCCAGCGCATGCCGGTGGCCAGCGGTTTCAACGCCCCGCGCAGATGCGGCACCCCCGGGGGCAGCTCGGGCGCGAACCCCGCCTGGGCCAAGGCCGGCCCGATCGACAGCAGCGCCCCGGCCCGGGCCAGACCGGCCGCGACCGGTTCACGCAACGGGCCGGCGGGGATCACCCGGCCATTGCCGAAGCCCCGCATCGCATCGACCACGACGATCGAGAAATCCTTGGCCACCGAGGGGTTCTGGAACCCGTCATCCAGCAGGATCGCCTCGGCGCCCGCCGCCTCGGCCGCGCGCACCCCGGCCGCGCGGTCCCGCGCCACCCAGGTCGGCGCGAAGGCGGCCAGCAGCAGCGGTTCGTCGCCCACATCGGCCGCGCGGTGGGTCTGCGGGTCGACCTGCACCGGTCCGGTCAATCGCCCGCCATACCCGCGCGACACCAGCTGCACGGCAATGCCCCGGGCGCTCAGCCGCTCGGTCAGGGCGATCGCGGTCGGGGTCTTGCCGGTTCCGCCGGCGTTGATGTTGCCGATGCAGATCACCGGCACCTTGGCGCGGTATCCCGGGCCGCGCGCCAGCCTTGCCGCGGTGGCTCGGGCATAAAGCATGGCCAGAGGCGCCAGCGCCCGTGCCGGCCAGCCGGGCCGGTCCGGCGGGTTGAACCAGTGCCGCGGCGCCCGCATCAGGCCCGTCCCCGATCCAGCATATCGCGCAGCAGGTCGACCATCCGGTTGGTCACCTCCGCGCCACGGGTCAGCACCTGCCAGCCGGCTTCGGCCATCGCCGCCGCGCGATCCGGCGCGATCAGCGTGCCCAGGCCCAGCCCCAGGTCCTGAACCGAGCGCACGGTGCGGCTGGCGCCATGGGTTTCGAGCCGGGCATAGTGTTCGGCGAAGGGGGCGGTCTGCGGCCCGTTCAGCACGACAGAGCCCAGGATCGCCGCCTGCATCGGCGGCATGGCCTCGGGCCCGGCAAAGGTTCCACCCATGAAGGACAGCGGCGACAGGCGGTACCAGAGCCCGATTTCACCGGGGATGTCCGTGACATAGGCCTGGATTTCCTCCTCCGGATTATCCCCGTTCGAACGCAGCCCGACCCGTAGCCCGGCCTTGCGCAAGACCGCGGCGGCCTTTTGCCCGTCCTCGGCCCGGCGCGGGGTCAACAGCAGCAGCAGCCGGAACCCCTGGCGGCTGGCGGCGCGGTGGGCCTCGGCCATCTGCGCGACTTCGCCGGGCATCACCCCGGCGGCGTGCCAGACCGGGCGGGTATTCACCGCCTCGGCCATCACCGTCAACTCGTTCGGATCATGGGGCAAGGGCTGGGCCTCTTCCTCCATCGGGCCGGTCACGTCGATCCGGTCGGCGGGGATGCCGGCGCGGCGCAGTTGCATCGCCGCGGCGCCATCGCGGGCGAGGATCCGATAGAACAGCGCAGGCGCCAGGACCGGGCGTCGCGACAACAGGCCGCGGCGCCGTGTCGCGATCTGCCCCGTGGCGTTCACCGCCAGAACGGCCAGCCCCGCGGCACGCGCCTGTTCTAGCAGCCAGACCCGGAAGTTTCCCCCGCACCATAAAAGGATAGCGGCGCCGCAGCGCTGCGGAAGGTCGCGCAGGGCAGCCGGGTCGTCGGACGGCAGAACGATGGTCGCGACGCGCAGCGGCAGGTCGTCGACGGCGGGCAGGTCCTCGGCCCGGTCGGCGGTGATCAACACCCGCAGCGGGTCGCCCTCTTGCGCCAGCCGGGTCAGCATCGACCGCACCGGCCCCGCATCCGCGCGCCCGTCCCCCAGATGGATCCAGAGGTCGGCCGAAGGCGGGGCCGGATGGTTCACTCGCCGAGTTCCTCGGTCGGCGAGGCTTCGGTTTCCTCGTCGCGCAGACGGTGCAGATGGGCGATGAAATACCGCATATGCGCATTGTCGACGGTGCGCTGGGCCTCGGCCTTCCAGGCGTTGTGGGCGGTTTCATAATCGGGGAAGATCCCGACGATATGGATATCGTCGACATCCTTGAAGGCGGTCTTCTGAGGGTCGATCAACTCGCCTCCGAAGACAAGGTGCAGGCGTTGGGTCATGGCGCTCTCCTGTTGCGTCGCCACGGTTCTGGAGGTGTTGCGCAGGCCGGTCAAGGCGCCGAAGCCGCAAGGGGGCGTCTTGGCCGGTTGACACGGGGAACCGGGTGAAAACGGGATGCGGTCCCGCGTCGGCATCACGTCGGTGCCGGGCGCATGGTGCCCCCGGGGTGAACGGCGCGGGCGGGGGTCAAGATCGGGTGAGCGTGGCGAGGAGGGCCTCGGCGCTTGGGATCTGCCGTTCGACGGTTTCGGCCCAGGGCAGATGCCCGCCCTCGCGCAACACCTGCGCCGCCGCGCGCAGCTGGTCCAGCCCCTGCCGGGCGCGCTGCGCGTCGCGGGTGCGGTCGGCCAGGATCAGGAGGGCGATCCCTTCGTTCCCGATCGCGCTGGCCCAGTCCAGCGGCACGCGGTCGCGGGTGCGTTCCTGCAGCGCGGCGCGGTAGGCGGCGACGGCCTGCTCCAGCCGCGCGGTGCCGCTGTCCCGCGCCCCGAGGGCATGCAGCGCGGTGCCGAGGTTCATCTGGGTCCTGGCCCAGTCCAGCGGCACGCGGTCGCGGGGGAGTTCTTGCAGCGCGGCACGGTAGGCGGCGACGGCCTGGTCCAGATGCGCGGTGCCGCTGTCCCGCGCCCCGAGGGCATGCAGCGCGGTGCCGAGGTTCATCTGGGTCCTGGCCCAGTCCAGCGGCACGCGGTCGCAGTTCAATTCCTCCAGCGCGGCACGGTAGGCGGCGACGGCCTGCTCGAGCCGCGCTGTACCGCTGTCCCGTTCCCCGAGGGCCCGCAGCGCATTGCCGAGGTTCGCCTGGGTCCTGGCCCAGTCCAGCGGCACGCGGTCGCGGGTCCATTCCTCCAACGCGGCGCGAAAGGCGGCGACGGCCTGCTCGAGCCGCGCTGTACCGCTGTCCCGTTCCCCGAGGGCCCGCAGCGCATTGCCGAGGTTCGCCTGGGTCCTGGCCCAGTCCAGCGGCACGCGGTCGCGGGTCCATTCCTCCAACGCGGCGCGAAAGGCGGCGACGGCCTGCTCGAGCCGCGCTGTACCGCTGTCCCGTTCCCCGAGGGCCCGCAGCGCGGTGCCGAGGTTCGCCTGAGTCATGGCCCAGCCGAGCGGCACGCGGTCGTAGGTGAATTCCTGCAGCGCGGCGCGATAGGCGGCGACGGCCTGCTCCAGCCGCGCGGTGCCGCTGTCCCGTTCCCCGAGGGTCGCCAACGCGTTGCCGAGGTCATTGCCCGCCGCGCCGCGCTGATCGGCCGTTTGCGCCTGGTCCCGGATCAGGCGCGCCAGGGCGATGGCGACCTCCAGGTCGAAATTCAGCCCCTTGTCGCGGCCGTGTTCGTACCATTCCATGAACACGGTCCGCAGCGCGTCGACCCCCACCGGGCCGTCCGCCTCGGCCTGCCGGACCAGCCAGGTGGCGGCGGTGTCGGCGTCGCGGTCCAGCACCGCCTGTTCCACCGCCGAGGCGGCGATACGGGCCTTGCGGGCGGCGGTTTCCTGTTCTTCCCGCGCCCAGGCCTCGGCCAGCGCATCGGTCGCCTTGCCATGCAGGCCCTCGCGCGACAGCCGGGCGACCTCGGCCAGCACGGTATCGACGAAATCGCCGTGATTGGAGGGTGTCGCCCCCTCGCGCTGCACCCGGACGGCGATGTCCATGGCGTTCTGGAGTTCGGCCCAGGCGGTGGGCAGGTCTTCGACGTCTTCGGCGATGGTGCGGGCGAGTTCGGTGATCGAGCGTTCGGTGACACCGGCGGCGTTGAGCCGTTCCATCTGGTCGGCGGCGGCGCGGGTCAGGTCATCCGTGCGGGCATCCTCGCCCGCCTTTTGGCCCGGGTCCTTGCAGGCGTCGATGGCGTCCTGGGTCAGGTCGAGCGCCAGGCGGTATTTGCGGATCGTCGCGGCGTTGGGCTTGTGCCTGCCGATGCAGACCTTTTGCGCGTCGCCCTTGCGCTTGTCGCCGCCCGCGCCGTCGTCGCCATAGGCGGCCAGGGCAAGCTGGGCGAAGGACCAGCCGCGCCGTTCACGCTCCGCCTCGACCAGTGCACCGAATTTTCGGCCGAACGCGCTCACCGTTTTTTCCCACCTTTCCCGACGTTCCCCGATGCTTGCCCACATCCCGCAACTTGTCCGGTCGGGGCAAAGGCGGCGCGCGCTGGCACAAGCATAGGGGAGACCAGCGCTGGCTCACAACCTTTGGACAAGGATGAGAGCCATGAACAAGATCAAGGACATGACCCGGCAGATTGCCCGGGCGGTGTGGAGCCATCGGGCGGGGTATGCCTTTCTGGCGGGAACCTATGGGGCCGGGTGTCTGGGCCTGGACAAGGAGACGGTGATGCAGCTGGCGACGCTGGGGTATGTCGCCCTGACGATCCGGGGATGAGCCGTGCATCGGCGGGCCGCGGTGCGGCGATCGATCGGTGGGTCGGGGTGCTTTATCCCGGCCGCATCCGAAAGACAGTCAAGCGGGGCGCCCAGCCTGGCCAAATCGCCGTGCCGTGGAGGCGGCCCGGCGATGCGCGGCGGCCTGCGGCCTTGGTCCCGCGCTGGGATGTTAGGCCAGCGCCTCCGTGATCGCGCCATGGCTCGCGCCGGCGGCGATCAGCCCGTCGGCCTGGGGCAGTTCGGCGTTCAGGCGCAGGGCGGCGCCCTGGCGGTTGGTGACCGTGCCGCCGGCCTCCTCGACGATCAGCGCGCCGGCGGCGATGTCCCATTCCCAGCAGGGCCGGAACGACAGGGTGGCGTCGTAGCGGCCCTCGGCCACCAGGCACATCCGGTAGGTGAGCGCGGCGCGACTGGAGCGGCGGAAGGCCGGCGGCGGGCCGCACCAATGCGCGGGGTCGAGCGTGGGCTTGCCGGTCAGCACCCGCAGCCCGTCAAGCGCGGTGGTCTGCGAGACCGCCAGGGCCTCGCCGTTGCGGGTGGCGCCCCGGCCGCGGGCGGCGGCATAGGTTTCGCCACGCTCGGGGATGTGGACGACAGCCGCCTGGACAAGGCCGTGTTCGACCACGGCCAGGGCATGGGTCCAGTCGTTCTGGCCGGCGATGAAGGCGCGGGTGCCGTCGATCGGGTCGACGATGAAGACGCGGTCATGGGCCAGCCGGGCGCCGTCATCGGCGGTTTCCTCGGACAGCCAGCCGTAATCGGGCCGCGCGGCGGTGAGGGTCTGGCGCAGCATGGTGTCGATTTCCAGATCGGCCTCGGTCACCGGGCCGGCATCGCCGTGCTTTTGCCAGACCTTGGGGTCGCGCCGGAAATAGCGGCGCGCGATATCGGCCGCACGATTGGCGGCGTCCAGCAAAAGGGTCAGGTCGTCACGCACCGGCCAGGACCATGCCGTCGATCAGGATGGAGGGCACGACGCGCGACAGGTGCGGGCGGGCATCGTTGCCGGGCACGATCCGCAGCAGCATGTCGTGCAGGTTGCCGGCGATGGTGCATTCGTTGACCGGGTGGGCGATCTGGCCGTTGTCGACCCAAAAGCCGCTGGCGCCGCGGGAATAATCGCCGGTATTGGGGTTGATGGTCGAGCCGATCAGCGAGGTCACCAGCAGCCCCGTGCCCATATCTGCGATCAGCCCGGCGCGGTCCTGCGTGCCCGGCGTCAGCGCGACATGGCTGACCGAGGGTTGCGGCGGCGCCGAGGTGCCGCGGGCGGCGTTGGCGGTGCTGTCCATCCCCAGCTTGCGCCCGGTGGCCAGGTCCAGCACCCAGCCGGTCAGCACCCCGTCGGCAACGATGTCGCGGCGCGCGGTGGGCAGGCCTTCGCCGTCGAACAGGCGCGAGCCCTGGAGGCGGGGGCGGTGCGGGTCTTCGGTGATCGACAGGCCCTTGGGCAGAACCTGCTGGCCCAGCCTGCCCAGAAGCCAGGACGAGCCGCGGGCGACGGCGGCGCCGTTCACCGCCTGCAACAGGTGCCCGATCAGCGAGGATGCGATGCGTTCGTCGAACAGGACCGGAAAGGTGCCGGTGCGCGGCTTGCGGGCGCCGTGGCGGGCGGCGGCGCGGGCCCCGGCCTCGGCGCCGATCTCGGCCGGATCGCGCAGATCGGCCTGCCAGCTGCGGCTGTCGTAATCATAGTCGCGTTCCATCCCCGTGCCGGTGCCGGAAATCGCCACGCAGGACGTCGTGCGGCTGGTGCTGGCATAGCCCCCCGAAAAGCCGTTGGTCGCGGCCAGGTGCACGACGCGGCGGCCATAGGCGGCGCTGGCCGATTGCACCTGGGTGACGCCTGCCACCGCCAGGGCCGCGGCCTCGGCCGCCAGGGCATCTTGCTGCAGCGCCTGGGGGTCCGGTTCGGGCGCGGGGTCGGCCAGCTCCAGCCGGCTTGCATCCAGATCGGTGGCCAGTCGCGACGGATCGGCCAGGCCCGCATGCGGATCCTCGGGCGCCTCGCGGGCCATGGCGACGGCGCGCTCGGCCATCTCGGTCAGCGTTTCGGGCCGGGCGTCGGAGGCCGAGACGCTGGCCTGCCGGCGTCCGATCAGCACCCGCAGGCCAAGGTCGATCCCTTCGGAGCGTTCGGCCTGCTCCAGCGCCCCCGCGCGCACGTCGATCGAGACCGAGCTGCCTTCGACCGCGACGGCATCGGCGGCCTCGGCCCCGGCGCGCATCGCGGCGTCGATCAGGGCGGCGGTCAGATCGGGCAGGGCATGGGGCATGGGGCATCCTTTCGGCTGGCCCCCGTCAGCTAGGCCAAGCGCGCCCGGCAGGCAAGGGCCGGAGCGGCCCGGCGGATCATTGCATCCGCTGGCCGTTGACGATCAGCTGGCCGTCTTCGGAGATCTCGACTTCGGAGGACAGCGTGTCGTCCCCGGTCGGTTGGGCGAACAGGGCAAGGCCCATGCGGGCCGCGCGGATCGCCTCGGGCGGCAGGGTGCCGCCCTGGTCGAGCGCGTCGAGCAGCGCGGTCAGCCCGGTGGCCGTCGCGGTCAGGCGGCCGGTGGGCGCGGCGAAGCCCCAGGTGTCGGTGTCGGTCCAGTCGAAGGCCACCGCGCCGTCGGCCTGCAGGGTGGCGCCGGCGATGGCGGCGTCGAGCGTGGTCAGGGTGACGCTGTCGACGGCAATGGGCAGCGGGTCGAGATAGAACGGCACAAGCATCTCGAAGGGCGTGGTGTCGAGTGTCACCAGGGCCTCACTGTCCAACTCCAGACGGGCCGGGTCGCGGGGCAGGGCCTCTGTCCCCGGCGCCAGGGCCCAGACCGCATCGTTGCCGGTCGCGCCCTCGACCAGGACCGACAGGCGCGCCGGCTGCGGGTCGGGCCCAGCCAGGACGGGCAGCAGCGCTTCGGCCCGGGCCGTATCCCAGCGGGTGGAATATTCGTCGTCCGAAAGATAGGCATCCCGAAAGCCGAAATGGCCGGGGCCGATATCGGCGCGCAGGGCCAGGCCGGTGGCGTCGAGCCGGGCGGCGAAGACCTCGCGCTCGAACAGCGATTCGTCGGAATAGACCTCGGTCCCGGCCCGATCGGTGGTGATCATCCGCCCGACCGACGCGGTGTAGTCCGAGGTGACGCCGATCACGAGGCCATCGCGCAGGGCGGTCAGCGGATCGTCATGGGCCCACATCCCCGCCGGCAGGGTCGCCGTGATGGCCAAGGACCCGCCGCCGGTACTGGTGGTCGTGATGTCGGTCATGCCCCAATCCCAGGAAGGGGCGGTATCGACCGCCTCGGTCGGACCGCTGAGCAGTCCGTAGTCGAAGACCAGGGGGTCGCCTTGGGTGATCCGCACCTCGGTGCGCCAATCGGTGGCGTCGTAGTCGTAGGCCGTATCCGGCACGGCGGGCAGGTCGGAGGTGTCCGCGCCGATCAGGCGCATCCGCATCCGGTCGGCGCGGCCGTCATAGACGATGTCGCCGGGCCGGCCGCTTGCGATGACCTGGTGCCCCTCGGGCGTCAGCGCGATGTCGAGAGAGACAATGGGCATCTCTGCCTCGTCGAAGACACCGGCGCCGACCAAATCGGCGCGGATTGTCAGGCCGCCGGGCCAGGTGATCGTCACCGTGCCATCGGCGTTTTCGGCCAAAGCGATCTCGGAGAAGGTGACCCGCAATTCGGGGCCGTATTCGAAGATCGTGCGGGTGGCCGTGGCGTCGCGGGCGATGCCGTCGTCGAGCGTCACGTTCAGGTCGGCACCGATCGCCCGCAGGAAGGCCGCGTGATTGTCGATCACGTCGCGCGCGGTGATCTGGGCGGTGGCGGGGGCGGCGAGGATGGCCAACAGGCCGGCGAGGCGAAACATACCCATGACGGGCCCCATATGTGAAAAGGACGGGGCCGTCACAGCCCCGCCCGACATCCCTGCCGGCGGCCTATTGCAGCTGCTGGCCGTTGACGAACAGGCTGCCGCCCTCGGTCACCTCGATCTCGGCGCGCAGGGCGTCGGGGCCGACCGGTTCGGCGAACATGCCCATCATCATCTGGGCGCCCATGATGTCCTCGGGGGCGAGCAGGCCCATGGCGACGAGCTTGTCCATCAGCGCGTTGGCGCCTTCGACATTGACCGTGACATTGCCATCGGGGGCCGGCATGCCGCCCCAGGTCATCATGTCGGCCCAGTTCAGCGTCATCGCCCCTTCGGCGGTGGCGCGGGCGCCGACGGCGGCGACCTCGAGCCGGTCGACCGTGACCTGGTCGACGGTGATCGGCGGCGGGCCGGCCATCATCGACAGGCCCATCACGTCCAGCAGGTCCATCCCGAGGGTGCCGGTGCCGGACAGGTCGAAGGCGATGGTCGCCGGATCGCGCGGCAATTCACCGGCCGGGTCGAGCATGTCCCACAGCGCGTCACCGACCGTCAGCCCCTCGATCGAGGTGGCGGCGCGGAACGGCTGCGCTTCGGTCTTGGTATTGACCGGAATCAGCCAGTCGGCGGTCATTGCCGCGACACCGAAGGAAATGCCGCCCGGGAACAGCATCGGGTCGTTCATGGTCATGTTGAAATCGGCCGCTTCGGCAAGCATGGCGAGACCGGCCTCGTCGAATGACAGGCTCAGGGACTGCGCGCCGGTGGAGCTTTCGTCGCTCGACACCTCCCGACCGTCCATCGTGGTGACCGTGGACGACGTATTGCCATCGGCCGTGTTGCTCAGGCTGACCGACAGGCCGTCGCGCAGCGATTGCGACAGGTTCATCAGGTTCGACCCGCCCGTCGGCAGCGACAATTCCATCTGGTTCACCGACGGCAGGGTGGTCTGCTTGGTGGTCGAGTTGATCCCGTCCATCAAGATCGACACATCGACCGTGTTGGTGCCGATCGTGCTGTCCGAGGTGACCTGGATCAGGTTGCCTTCGACGATCCGGGTCCGGCTGACCCATTCGGTCATGTTCACGTCCATCGTCACGTCGATGGCGCCGCTGTCCACATCGGTGGCAGACCAGTCGTCCAGGCCAAGGCCCAGATTGGTGACTGTCGTGTCATAGGTCACGTCGCCCGGATTGCCCGAGACGGTGATGTCGTAGCTGTCATGGGTGAAGGTCATCGTCGCCGAGGCTTCGCCCACATCCTGGATATAGCCGCTGAAGGCGATCTTGGCGGGCGAGGGATAGGTGATGCTGACAGTGCCGTCGCCATTGCTGATCATGGTCACGTCGGGGCCGGTGATCTCGAACCCGCCGACACCCATCGGCAGCACGCCGGTCAGTTTCGGCGCGCGCAGCACGTCGCCATCCAGCGCGCCGACAAGGGTGATGCCCATGGCGCCCATATAGGCCTGCTGGTTGGCAAGAACGTCCGCGGTGGTGACATCGGCAAGGGTCGGTGTGGCGACCAGCGCGGTGCACAGGGCAAGCGCGCCGGTTCGGGTCCGGGGGAAGGTCATCTGGGGGTGCTCCTTGGGGCTTACGAAAACGGGATGCGGGTGTGGGACAAGATGGGGGCCGCACAGCGGCTGCGCGGCCCCGGAGGTTGGCACCGCAAAGCGGTTACTGCAGCCGCTGACCATTCGCAAGAACATGGCCCTGGGCGTTGATCTCGAGCACGCTTTCCAGCTGGTCGTCGCCCACCGGGGTCGAGAACATGCCCATCATCATGCGCGGCATCATCACCTGTTCCTCCGGGATCAGGCCCATGGCGATCAGGTTGTCGATCAGCGCGTTGGCGCCGTTCACGCGGACCGCGACCTGGCCTTCGGGCCGCGGCAGCCCGTCGAAGGTCTGCAGGTCGGTATTGTCGAAGGTGAAGGCGCCCTCGCCCAGCACTTCGGCGCCCAGGCCGCGCAGCGTGAGTTCGTTCAGCGTCACTTCGTTCAGCTCGCCCGGCAGGTCGGACATCGCCGCGGCCATCTGCTGTTCGGGGTCGAGCAGGTCGAACAGCGGCGTCGCCTTGCCGGTGATGTCGATGACCATCGTCACCGGGTCACGCGGCAGCACCGCACCGGGATCGACCATCGACCACAGCGGATCGGCGACGGCCAGGTCGCGCAGGGCGAAGCCCATTTCCATGTCGCGCGGCGCGTCGGATTTCGACAGCGGCAGATCGATGACGAAGGACGCTTCGGCCATGCTGGCCTCGATCGGCATCGGGAATTCCTCGGGGATGTTGGCCGAAATGGCGACGCCCCGGGTCATGGTCGCATAGCGCAGCCCGTCCAGGTTCATCGCGAAGTCCAGCGCGCCTTCCGCGATCTCGGCGTCGGCGGCGACGTAATCGTATTCGAAATCGGCCAGGAAACTGTAGGTCGAGGCGCCGAAGGCATAGCTGCCCGCGAAGGAGGTGCCCTGGGCAAAGCCCGGATCCATGTCGATGTCGGCCATGGTCATTCCGGCGGGCATCGCGATGTCCGCCGTCATGCTCATGCCGTCGACCATCGCGTCGAAGCTGATGCTTTCGCCGCGGTCGCTGTTCTCGCGGACCAGCATCTCGGCCTCGAGCGCGCCGATGTCGAGCGCATAGGAAATCGTCTGCAGGTTGCCCTCGGTCACCAGGTAGGTGCCGGTGATGTCGGTCATCGCCAGGATGCCCGCTTCGAAAGAGGCCTCTTCCTCCATCTCGGGGCTGATGCCGGCGACTTCGAGCGCGTAGCGGTCGGCCGACAGGGCATAGCTGATCGCCTGCGGCGTGCCCGAGGCGGTCATCTGCGCGTTCTGCTGGGTGATCAACAGGTCGAAATATTCGTCGCCGCCGTCGAAGGCGATCCGCAGCGGATAGCTGTCGGGCAATGCGATCGCCACGGTGCCGTCGCCCTGTTCGGTGAACGCGATCGGACCCATGGTCGAGGTGACCTGAAAATCGCCGTATTCATCGGAAATGTCGATCGCGATCGACTCCACCGTCAAGGTGTCGCCGGCCATGGTTTCGGCGCCAAAGCTGATGCCGGCATCGCCGTAGACCGTCATCTGGGTCTTCCAGCTGTCCCAGACCTGCTGGGCGGTGACATCCGCATGGGCGGCGGTCGTTGTACAAAGCAATGCTGCGATGACCGCACTGCGGCGGCCGGAAATGTTACGGGTCATTGGGGTCCCCTTCCTGTGTTGAATCCTGCTCAGGCTTTCCCGACTTTAGCCATTGGTCAAGGTCAGGATTTCTTTACGTCAGCTTATGCGGGGTTTACGCCCGACGAAAGTGACGATCTTTTGACAGGAAATGGACCGGAGGCGGACAGGATGGACCTGAGCGACAAGGTTGTGATGATCACCGGGGCAAGCCGCGGTATCGGCGAAGCGGCGGCACGGGCCTTTGCCGCGGCCGGCGCGCGGGTCGCGCTGCTGGCCCGCACCGAGGAACGGATCGCCGACATCGCCGGAGAGATCGGCGAGACCGCGATCGCCATTCCCTGCGATGTCGCCCGGTTTCACGAGGTCGCCCGGGCCGTGGACGCGGTGCTGCAGACCTGGGGCCGGCTGGATGTGCTGGTCAACAATGCCGGGGTGATCGACCCGATCGGCGCCCTGGCCGACGCGGACCCCGACGCCTGGAGCCATGCGGCCGACATCAACCTCAAGGGCGTCTTTCACGGCATGCGGGCGGCGATGCCGGTGATGATCGAGGCCGGCGGCGGCACGATCATCAACGTCTCGTCCGGCGCGGCGCATAATCCGGTCGAGGGCTGGTCGGCCTATTGCGCGGCCAAGGCGGGGGCCTTCATGCTGACCCGGATGGGCGACAAGGAGGGCCGCGACAAGGGCCTGCGGGTGCTGGGACTGTCGCCCGGCACGGTGGCCACCGACATGCAGCGGGACATCAAGGCCAGCGGCATCAACCCGGTCAGCCGGCTGGACTGGTCCGACCATGTCCCGCCGGACTGGCCGGCCCGGGCCCTGGTCTGGATGTGCGGCCCCGAGGCGGACGATTTCCTGGGCCAGGACGTGTCCTTGCGGGACGAGGGCATCCGCGCCACGCTGGGCCTCGCATGATCCGGACCGACCGCGACGGCGCCCGCCTGACCCTGACCCTGGACCGGCCCGACAAGGCCAACGCCCTGACCGGCGAGATGCTGGAGCAATTGGCCCAGGCGGTCGAGGACACCGATGCGCGGGTGCTGGTGATCACCGGAACCGGCCGCGTGTTTTCCGCCGGGGCCGACCTGGAGGCGGCGCGGGCCGGGCTGGCGACCTCGCCGCTCTGGGAGCGGCTGTCGGGCGCCATCGCCCGGTTCGGGGGCCTGTCGATCGCCGCTCTGAACGGCACCGCGGCGGGCGGCGCGCTGGGCATGGTGCTGGCCTGCGACCTGCGGGTGGCGGTGCCGGGGGCCAGGATCTTCTATCCGGTGATGAAGCTGGGCTTTCTGCCGCAACCGTCCGATCCCGCCCGGCTGGTGGCTCTGGTCGGCCCGGCGCGGGCCAAGCTGGTGCTGATGGCGGGCCTGAAGGTGCCGGTCGAAGAGGCGCAGGGCTGGGGCCTGATCGACCGGGTCGTGGAACCCGATGGTCTGGCCGCCGAACTGGACGCGCTGGCAGCGGATGTGGACGGGGCCGAAGCCGCCCACGTGGCGGCGATCAAGGGCCTGATTTCGGGGGAAATGGTGGGGTAGAACCCCACCCGGCCGAAGGGCTTTCGGCGCCGGCCCGGACCTGTCTAGCGTTTGCGCCGGCGGCCCGGCACCTTCGAGGCGAAGTCCGGCGGGCGCTTTTTCACCCAGGCGACATATGTCGCGATCCGGGGATGCGCGCGCAGGGCCTCGACCGTGTTGAAATCCCGCGCCAGCGCGGCCTCGCTCAGCGCGGCATGAATTTCCCGGTGGCACTGGTGATGCAACAGCACCACCGGCCCGCCCTTGCCGCCCTTCAGCTTCGGCACCAGGTGGTGCAGGCTTTGCGGCACGCCGGGCGGGATCGGGCGATCGCAAAGCGGACAGATCGGGTCGGTTTCCTGCATGGGAGACAGTCTAGCGCCTTGCCCTCGGCCCGCCAGCCGGGCCATGTAGGGCCCGGACAGGTTTCGAGGACGATCATGGACGGTATTCTGGACCGCGGACGCGACGTCGCGCAGCAGGGGCTTGTGCTGGCCCGGGACTGGATCCTGGACCCGGCGAACTGGTCGCAACTGGCCTTGCTGGTCGGCGCCTTCCTGCTGGCGCTGATCCTCACCCGCAAGCTGAACCCGCTGATCACCAAGGCGCTGACCCCGCCCCAGGACAGCCAGACGATCCTGGCCAAGGCGCGGCGGTTCCTGCTGATGTTCCTGCCGCTGCTGCTGCCGCTGCTGGCCTTCGGCCTGACCGCGGCCGGCGAGGGCGCGACCCGGGCGATGTTCGGCTCGGGCGAGCTGATCGCCTTCGGCAAGCGCATCTTCCTGTTCCTGGCCGTCCGCGCCTTTGTCCGCGACATGTTGGCCGATCCGCTGCTGACATTCCTGGGCCGCGTGGTGCTGTTGCCGGTGGCGGCGATCTATGCGCTGGGCCTGCTGGAGCCGGTCATGGCCTGGCTGGAAACGACGATGATCCCGCTGGGCAACCTGTCGTTTTCGCTGCTGGCCGCGCTGCGGTTCCTGGTCGTGGCCACGGTGATGTTCTGGCTGGGCCGCTGGTCGAACGACCAGTCGACCGCGATGATCGAGAAGCAGCCGATGCGGCCCGCGACACGGCAACTGGCCGCCAAGGCTGCCGAGATCACGATTTTCGGCCTCGCCTTCCTGCTGGCGATGAACATCGCCGGGGTGCCGCTGACCTCGCTGGCGGTGCTGACCGGGGCGCTGGGCGTCGGGATCGGCTTTGGCCTGCAGAAGATCGCGTCGAATTTCGTCTCGGGCGTGATCCTGTTGCTGGAGGGCCAGGCGACGGTCGGCGATTACGTCGAACTTGACGGCGGCGAGGCCGGGACCATCGTGCGCATGACCGCCCGCGCCGCGATCCTGGAAACCTTCGACGGGCGCTGGATCGTGGTCCCGAACGAAGATTTCATCGTCACCCGGGTGGTGAATTATTCCGACGCGGGCAGCGCCAACCGCTACGAGGCGCCGTTTTCGGTGAGCTACGACACCGATATCAACATCGTGCCGGAGATCATCGAGGCGGCGGTGTCGGCCTTGCCCTTCGTGCTGGACGATCCCGATGTGCCCGATTGCGAATTGCGCGGCTTCGGCGACAGCGGCGTGGAGTTCGCCTGCGAATTCTGGGTCAACGGGATCGATGACGGGCGCAACAAATATACCAGCCAGGTGCTGTTCGCGATCTGGAACGCGCTGAAGGAGAACGGGATCGAGATTCCCTATCCGCACCGGGTGGTGGAACTGAAGGGCCCGATGCCGACGTGAGCCGCGCGCTGGTCATCGGCGCCGGCCCGGCGGGGTTGATGGCCGCCGAAGAGATGGCGCGGGCCGGGCTGGCGGTCACGCTGGCCGAGGCGATGCCCAGCCCCGCGCGCAAATTCCTGATGGCGGGCAAATCGGGCCTGAACCTGACCAAGGCGGAACCGCTGGACGACGCCCTGCCGCATTACGCCCCTTTGCCCCCGGCGCTGGAAGCGGCCTTGCGCGGCTTCGGCCCCGAGGCGGTGCAGGACTGGGCGCGGGGGCTGGGGCAGGAGGTGTTCACCGGCACCACGGGCCGGGTGTTTCCGGTGGCGATGAAGGCCTCGCCCCTGCTGCGCGCCTGGCTGGCGCGGCTGGCGGCGCTGGGCGTGACGCTGCGCAGCCGCTGGCGCTGGACCGGCTGGGACGGCGCCGCGATGAGGTTCGACACACCCGAAGGGCCAAGGGTCGAGACGCCGGATGTCGCCGTGCTGGCCCTGGGCGGGGCAAGCTGGCGACGGCTGGGATCGGACGGGGCCTGGGCCGGGCTGTTGCCGGCCGCATCGGTGGCGCCCTTCAAACCGGCCAATGTGGGCGTCGCGGTCCACTGGTCCGCGCCTATGCGCCCGCATTTCGGCGCACCGGTGAAGGGCGCGCGATTGATCGCCGGGGCGGCCGGCGACAGGGGGGAATTCACCGTCTCGGCGGGCGGTCTGGAAGGCGGCGGCATCTACATGGTGTCAAGGGCGCTGCGCGACGGCGCCGCGCTGGCCATCGACCTGTTCCCCGACCTGTCCGAGCCAGAGCTGCGCCGCCGCCTGGCCCGCCCGCGCGGCAAGGCCTCGCTGGCCAACCATCTGCGCAAGGCCCTGGGGCTGGCCGGGGTGCGCGCGGCGCTGGTCAACGAATTCGGCCGGCCCCTGCCCGGGGACCTGGCGCCGGTCTTGAAGGCCCTGCCGATCCGTCATGCCGGACTGCGGCCGATCGACGAGGCGATTTCGACGGCGGGGGGCCTGCGGTTCGCGGCCCTGGACGGCTTCATGCTGCGCGACCGGCCGGGGGTTTTCGCCTGCGGCGAGATGCTGGACTGGGAGGCGCCGACCGGCGGCTACCTGATCACCGGCTGCCTGGCGACGGGCCGCGCGGCGGGGCGGCAGGCGGTGGTGTGGCTGCGGGGCCCGGCGCCAGAGCCGGGCTGACGCGCGGCCTGGCGGGAGGCGGCAAGCGCGGGGCCATCGGAGCGTGGTGGGGTGGAACCCCACCCTACGGGTCAGCCTTCCGGCAGCAAGGGGTCGCGGCCGATGCTGACATAGGCTTCGAACCCGGCGCGTTTGGCATCCTTGACCGAATAGATGTTGCGCAGGTCGGCCATGCGGGGGGTTGCCATGTGCCGGGCGAGCTTCTTGAGGTCCAGCCCGCGGAATTCGTTCCATTCGGTCAGAATCACCACCAGATCGGCATTGCGCGCGGCCTTGTAGGCATCCTCGACCCAGTTGACATGGGGCAACAGCGCCTCGCCCTCGTGCCGGCCCTGGGGGTCGGTCACCCGGACCTTGGCGCCGCCACCGACCAGCGCGGGAATGATCGTCAGCGCCGGGGCGTCGCGCATGTCGTCGGTATTGGGTTTGAAGGTCACGCCCAGCACCGCGATCAGCTTGCCGTTGAACGACCCGCCGCACAGGTCAAGCAGCTTGTCGATCATCCGACGCTTGGTTTCCTCGTTCACCTTGATCACCGTCTCGGTGATCTGCATCGGCACGGCATGTTCCTGGCCGATCCGGGCCAGCGCCTTGGTGTCCTTGGGAAAACACGACCCGCCATAGCCCGGGCCGGCATGCAGGAACTTGTTGCCGATGCGCCCGTCGAGGCCCATGCCGCGGCTGACCTGCTTGATATCCGCGCCGACCCGTTCGCACAAAGCGGCGATTTCGTTGATGAAGGTGATCTTGGTCGCCAGGAACGCATTGGCGGCGTATTTGATCATTTCGGCGCTTTCCAGATCGGTGGTGATGATCGGGAAATCGCGCAGGAACAGCGGGCGATAGATTTCGGCCATCACCTCGGCCGCGCGGTCGGTCTGGACGCCGACCACCACCCGGTCGGGGCGCATGAAATCGTCGATCGCCGCCCCTTCGCGCAGGAATTCGGGGTTGGAGGCGACGTCGAACTCCAGATCGGGCGCGGCCTTGTGCACCACCTGCTTGACCTTGCGGTTGGTTCCCACCGGCACGGTCGATTTGGTGACGATGACCACGTAATCGCGGGCCAGCCCGGCGATTTCCTCGGCCGCGGCCATGACATAGGTCAGGTCCGCATGGCCGTCGCCGCGCCGGGTGGGGGTGCCGACGGCGATGAACACCGCCTGGGCGCCCTCGATCGCGGCGGCCAGGTCCAGGGTGAAGGTCAGACGGCCGGCGGCGACGTTCTTGGCCATCAACTCTTCCAGGCCGGGCTCGTAGATCGGGACCTTGCCGGCCTCCAGCGCGGTGATCTTGGCCTGGTCCTTGTCGACGCAGACGACCTCGTGGCCGAAATCGGAAAAACACACACCCGAGACCAGGCCCACATAGCCCGTTCCGATCACCGCGATCTTCATCGCCCGCTCCGTCGCTGCCCGTGGCCGCTGTCCGGCCGATTGCGCCCGTCGATACTGCCCCGGTGGATCGAAAGAAAGCCTGAACGCCGCCCAACGCGCCGGTTTGGCCGCTGTTGCTGCAATTCCGCCATTGCGGCGGCTTTCGGCACGCGCGGCTTTTCAGACCGCGCGGCGTCGGCTAGACCAAGGGCAACGGGCAGCGACAAGAACCGGGGGCAGAGAACGTGACACATCCACGCATCGCCATCGCCGCGGCCCTGGCCGCGGGGCTGGCCACCGGGGTCGGCGGACAGGAGGCGGAGCGGAGTTTCGACTGGCGCACGGGCTATACGCTCTATGGCACGCCCGGGCTGATCGACATGCCGACCGCGACCTCGGCCCGCGAGGGCGAGATCGCCACCACCCTGTCGGGCTTCGCCATCCAGCAGCGGCTGAGCTTTTCCTTCCAGGTCACCGACCGGCTGAGCGGGTCCTTCCGATACGCCTATTTCGACGAGCTTGGCCCGGCACGGACCGGCGACACCTATGACCGCAGTTTCGACCTGCAATATCGGCTGGTGGACGAAGACCCGGATGGCTGGCGCCCCGCAATGGCCCTGGGCCTGCGCGATTTCCTGGGCACCGGGCGCTATTCCGGCGAATACCTGGTGGCGACCAAGGCGGTGTCCGACCGGCTGCGCGTCACCGGCGGGATCGGCTGGGGGCGGCTGGGCAGCTACAACGGCTTCGACAACCCGCTGGGGCGCGACGACCGGCCCGCCTTCACCCCCGGCGATACCGGCGGCAAGGTGAACCTGGACCAGTTCTTTGCCGGCCCGGCGGCATTCTTTGCCGGGGCCGAATACCAGATCATCCCGCGGCTGACCCTGGTCGGCGAATACAGTTCCGACGCCTACGAGGCCGAGGCGGAAAACGGCAGTTTCGACCGCGATGTCCCGGTCAATGTCGGCCTGCGCTGGCGCTACCGGCCCTGGGCCGAACTGTCGGCCCATGTGCTGCACGGATCGGAAATCGGGCTGTCGGGCACCTTCATCCTGAACCCGCAGGATCGGCCCTTCGCCGGCGGCCTGGACCCGGCGCCGCCGCCGGTGGTGCCGGCAAGCGCGGTGCATTGGGACAACCTGCAGGGCGCGCCCTCGCTGGAGGCGCGCGTGGCCGCGGCGCTGGCGGGCGAGGGGCTGGTCCTGCAGGGGATCGAACAGCGCGGCACGACCCTGCGCGTGCGGTTCGACAATTCCACCTACCGGGCCGAGGCCCAGGCGATCGGCCGCGCCGCCCGGGTGCTGACCGCGACCGCGCCCGCCGGGATCGAAACCTTCGTGCTGGAGCCCGCGCGCCAGGGCATCCCGCTGGCCGGTGTCACCCTGCGCCGCGCCGACCTGGAGCGGCTGGAAAACACCGCCGACGCGGCCGACGCGCTCTATGCCCGGGCCACGATCGGCGACGCCGGGCCGCGCGCCGGGCTGACCCCGGTGGCCGCCCCGGCCCCGGCCTTGCAATGGGGCCTGGCGCCCTACATGGAAATCTCGCTGTTCGACGGCGACAACCCGGCCCGCGCCGATGGCGGGATCGAGGCGACCGGGCGCTACCGTCTGGCGCCGAATGTCAGCGTCAACGGCACCCTGCGCTACCGGCTGTTCGGGGACCGGTCCGAGGCGGCGATCTCTCCGTCCACCTTGCCGCCGGTGCGACGCGAGGTGAACCTCTATGGCGCCGATGGCGGGGTCATGCTCGAACGGCTGACGCTCGACTGGTACGCCCGGCCCGGTCAGGATCTCTATGCGCGGGTCTCGCTGGGCTATCTGGAGCGGATGTATGGCGGTGTGTCGACCGAGGTCCTGTGGCAGCCGGTGGACAGCCGCCTGGCCCTGGGCGCCGAGGTCAATTACGCGGTCCAGCGCGACCGGGACCTGGGCCTGGATTTCGACGATTACGACATCGTCACCGGGCATCTGTCGGCCTATTACGATTTCGGCAACGGCTTTCAGGGCCAGGTCGATGCGGGCCGCTACCTGGCCGGCGACTGGGGCGCGACCTTCCGGCTGGAGCGGGCCTTCGACAACGGCTGGCGCCTGGGTGGCTATTTCACCCTGACCGATGTCTCGGCCGATGATTTCGGCGAAGGCTCCTTCGACAAGGGGATCGTGTTGACGATCCCGACCGATTGGGTGATCGGCCGGCCGACCCGGTCGGAGCGGGCGGTGAACCTGGCCTCTCTGACCCGCGACGGCGGCGCGCGGCTCGAGGTCGACGGGCGGCTTTACGACGTGGTGCGCGACGCCCATGGCGAGGCGCTGACCGATGGCTGGGGGCGGGTATGGCGTTGAGGTGGACGATCCTGGGGTTGGCCCTGGCGCTGGGCGCCTGCGGTCCGTTGAATTCGGACGCGCCGATGGCGGTTGCCCGCGACAGTTTCCTGCAGGCCCGGCAGGCCGCCGCCGCGCCGCCGCCCGACATCACCCGCGCCACGTTCGAGGCCAGCCCGGTGCCGCTGATCCTGGTCGCCCCGGTGCAGTCCGAAGAGGTGTTCCTGATGGAATGGGTCGGGCGCAACGGCGCGACCGAGACCTATCGCGACGCCGCCGGTCGCAGCCTGTCGCTGCGCGACGGCGTGTTGGTCGCCTCTCGCGGATTCGGCGACGACCTGATGGGCGCGGACACGCCCGGGTTGCGCGGCGCGCTGGCACGCGGGACCGGGCAATTCGGACGCGCCCAGTCCTGGCTTGGCCCGCTGGACGAGATTCGCACCGAGCGCTTCAGCTGCGAAATGCTGACCCTCGAATCCACCACCATCGCGCTTTTCGGGCAACAGATCGCCACCCGGCAATTGGGCGAGGTCTGCCTGCGGGGCGAGGCGGGATTTGCCAACAATTACTGGGTTGCCACCGGCGGCGACGTGGTCCAGTCGCGGCAATGGCTGTCGCCCGCGATCGGGTATGTCGACATCCAGGCGCCCTAGTCCGTCGTTGGTATTATCAAGTCTTGCTGGGTGTGTCCGTCTTTGCTAGGGTCTCCACAAAAGTGAACTTGTAACTGGAGCAAACCCATGCGCATCAAGACTTTCGTCGCCGCCGCCGCCATGTCGACCTTCGCCTTCGGCGCGAATGCCGGTGGCCTTCTGGACGAACAGGTCGAGGTCATTCCGGCCCCGCCGGTCGCGCCGGCCCAGGCCGGCTCGTCTCTGCCGACCTGGGCGATCATCGCCATCGGTGCCGGCCTTGTCGGTCTGGCCGCCGGCTCGGGCAGCTAAGCCTGACGGATCGGATGTCGAACAGGGCGCCTCCGGGCGCCCTTTTCATGTTGCGGAGGCAGCTGGGCGGACCCGCAAGAAATTTACGTAAATTTCTTGCGCGCCAGGCCTCACTCGTCCTCGGCCACGCCGCCGCTGCGCCGGGCCTTGACCGCGCCGCGCTGTTTCTTCGCCTCCAGCCGCTTGCGCTTCTGACTGAGTGAAACCCGGGTCGGCACCCGCCGCTTGGGCGGGGTCAGGGCCTTGCGGATCAGCTCGGTCAGCCGGGCGCGGGCGATGTCGCGGTTGCGGGCCTGGCTGCGCTCTTCGGACACCTGGATCACGATCGCCCCGTCGGTGGTCCAGCGCCGCCCGGCCAGACGCCGCAACCGGGCCTTCACCGGGTCGGACAGGTTGGGCGAGCGGGCCGCCTCGAACCGCAGTTCGACCGCCGAATTGACCTTGTTCACGTTCTGCCCGCCCGGACCGCTGGCCCGGACGAAATGTTCGGTGATCTCCCAATCGGCGATCTGGATCTGGTCGGTGATGATCAGCGGCATGTCCGGTCGCGCAGAGTGGGGTGAAACCCCACCCTACCGCGGATCGGGGCCGAAGGTGTAGGGTGGGGTTTCACCCCACCGCGCCCGTGCCGAAATCGAAAAGGGCCGCCCGGCGCGGGACGGCCCTTCGAAAGTTCAGGAGGTGGGGCCGGTTAGACTGCTCTGATCGCCAGCCCACCTGGATTTCTCGACACCAGGGGCTGCCCTAGCGACGCATCCTCCAGGCTGTCCCGACACCTCGCTCCAATCTCTTTCTAGACACTGGATCACCTCCTTTCATTGGTTTCGCCTGACCCAAGGCTGCCATAGATTTCGCGTTTGTCCAAAGAAAAATCGCAACCTCTAGGCAGGCCGGGACATAAGGCGCCCAACGATCAGGCGGAACGGCACCAGGGCGGCCAGGGCGATGGCAAGTTTGACACCCCAATCGGCCAGGGCGAGCGTCACCCAGAGCGGCGCCTCGGGCCCGAAGGTCAGCAGCGGCGCGGGGCCCTGGGCCCAGGCGATGTCCGCGTCGGCGGCGGCGCCGACGCTGAGGAAGCCGGCAAAGGCGATCGAAAAGAACAGCGCCGTGTCGACGGTCGATCCGATCAGGGTCGAGGCCAGCGGCGCCCGCCACCAGGCGCCCTCGCGCAGGCGTGCGAACACCGCGACATCCAGCATTTGCGCGACAAGGAAGGCGGTGGCCGAGCCGATGGCGACCCGCAGCGCGACCGCCGGGTAGGTATAGCCGTCACCCTGCAGCGTGATCTGCGTGCCGATCAGCGAACAGGCGATGCCCACGGCGAACCCGGCCAGCACGACCTTGCGCGCGGCCTGTGCGCCGTAGATCCGGTTGGTGATATCGGTCACCAGGAAGGCAAGCGGATAGGTGAAGGCGCCCCAGGTCAGCAGCCCGTCGAGGATCAGGAACTGCACCAGGATATTGGAGGCGACCACCACGGCGGCCATGGCAAGGATGCCGGGAAGAAGTCGGGTCATGTCATTGGGTCCGTTTTGGCAAGGTTGCGGCACTTGGTTCCCTGTCGGGAACGGGCGGCACCTAACCCCGCGGGCCCGGTTCGGTCAACCGGTATTCCACGATCTCGTTGCGCTGCCGGTCCAGCCCGTTGTTGTCGGTGACCAGCAGCAGGCGCGTCGCGCCGGCGGCGTCGCGCCAGACGGCGAGGCCTTCGAGATTGCCCTCGACCCCGCGGGCGGTGCGCAGCACGACCTCGTCCGTGCCGGTGGCCAGGTCCAGCCGGCGCACCTGCACCGCGAAGCGGAAATTGATGAAGGCCCGTTCCAGCACGTAAAGCCGTCCGTCCGGTCCGAAATCGGCGCCCGAGGGGTAGAAGGCCCCGTCGCGGCGATAATCGAAGACCGGCTGCCAGCCGGTGGCGCGGTCGGCAAAGCGCCAGATCGGCGCGGTGTCGGCACCGCCCGCATCCTCCTGCAACAGGTAAAGCGCGCCGCCCGCGTCGATCGCCAGCGCCTCTGGCCCGCCATTTCCGTTCATCGCCGCGATTTCCGGCGGCCGCGGCAGCCAGGTGGAGGCGGCGTCGGGGGCCGGGTATTCCATCACCCGGGCATGACGTTCGAACGAGACGAAGAACGGCCCCTCGGGGGGCATGGCCAGCCCTTCGCTGTCGGTCCAGAAATCCTGCAGCGGTTCGCCGGTATGGAACAGCAGGGCATGGGTGTCGTGCAGTTCGATCCCGCTCAGGCGGTCGCCATCGCGGCTCAGGATCGCGCGTGACAGCAGCCCCTTGTCGGTCAGCAGCCAGGCCTCGGTCCCGTCGGCCGACACTTCCAGCCCCGAAACGCCGATGAAGGCGGGGGCGCCGGACAGGCTCAGCCGGCCCAGAAGCTCGGCCTCGGCCCAGGCCGGGCCGGCCCAAGTCAGGGCCAGAAGGGTCAGCAGGCGGCGCACCTAGTTCGCGGCGACCAGCGCGCATTGGCCGGGCAGGTCGGCCATGGACAGCGGCCCGCGCGGCGGGGTGGTCGGCGCGTTCGGGTCCGGCGGCGGCGGGTTGAGGATATTGTCGACCCATTGCTGCGCATCGGCGCAGCCATCGCCGGCCGGGGGCGGCGCCTGGTCGATGCAGGACGGATCGCCCGCCGGGCAGGCCAGCCGGACGTGGAAATGATAATGATGCCCCCACCAGGGCCGGATCTTGGACAGCCAGGCCCGGTCGCCGGTTTCCCAATTGCACATCGCCACCTTGGCGCCGGGAAAGACAAAGATCCGGGCGACGCGCGGGTCGCTGGCGGCTTCGCGCAGCAGCCGCATGTGCTGGTCCGTCCAGGCGGCGTTGACATAGGCCCCCTGCTGGCGCCGCATCGAGATCGAGGAGATATCCTCGCGCTCGGCCCGGGTCAGGTCCAGCCGCTGCGGCGGCAGCATCCAGATATCCACGTCAAGCCCGGATTGGTGGCTGGCATGGCCGGTCAGCATCGGGCCGCCGCGCGGCTGGCTCATGTCGCCGACATAAAGCCCGGCCCAGCCCGGCAGGCTGGCGGCGAAGCGGGACAGATCCTGGACGAAATCGACGGTGACGGGCTGTGCCCAGTTGCGGTTGCGGCTCAGGCGCATGGCCTGCCAGGTGGGGCCGGTTTCGGGCAATTGCACCGCGCCGGCCTGGCAGCCGCGGGCATATTCGCCGATCGCCTCGGGCCGCTGGGCCGAGCCCGCGGGCAAAAAGCCGAACACATCCTTGGCCACGCGCGTATCATTGGCATTCTGGGTCGACACGGCAGTGGCGGGGTCGGCGCGGGTCGGCGCCAGGGAGCTGGTGTCGGACTGGCAGGCGGCGAGCGCCGCGGTCAGGCCGAGTGCGAAGAGGAGGTGTCTGCCCATGCTGCCCTGTCTCCGTCCTTGTTGACGAAGACTAGCAGCACCAGGCCGATCATGAAAAGCAGAATGACGGGGGCAATGCCCAGCCGCGGACTGCCGGTCAGTTCGGTGAAGGTCAGGATCAGCGCCGGGGCAAGGAACGCCGTGGCCTTGCCCGACAGCGCGAACAGGCCGAAGGCCTCGGTCGGGCGGTCGGGATGGGTGTGGCGCACCATCATCGAACGCGACGAGGCATAGATCGTGCCGCCCGCCCCGCCGATACAGGCGCCGCAGATGTAGAACAGCGTGTCGGGCACCCGGCTTTCCGGGCCGAGCGAGATGAAGAAGACGAATTCGCGGGTCATGCCGACGATCACCACGCAGACCGCGATCAGGATGAAGATCGAGCCGATGATGACCGGCCGCGGCCCGTAGCGCGCATCGAGCTTGCCGCCGACCCAGGTCGCCACCCCGGCCGTCACCGCGCCGATGATGCCGAAGACGGCGATCTGGGTCAGCGACCAGTTCAGCACCAGTTTCGCATAGACCCCGCCAAAGCCGTAAAGCGCGTTCAGCGCGTCGCGGTAGAACATCGAGGACAGCAGGAACCCCTTGAGACTGTCGCGATGGGCGATGCCCTTGAGCGAGGTCCACAGATCGCCCAGCGCCTGTTTCATGCCGCCCTGTTTCACCACCGGGGCCGGTTCGCGGACCCACAGGAAATAGGGGATCATGAAGATCACGAACCAGAGCGCGATGAACGGGCCGACGATGCGGGTGCCTTCGCGGGTTTCGGGATTCAGCCCCAGGGCGGGCGCATGTCCCAGCAGGGTCGTGCCGGTCTCGGCATCGCTTTCGAAGAAGAACAGCAACATGATGAACAGCGACAGAACCCCGCCCCAATAGCCGACCGAAGCCCCGGTGCCGCTGATCTTGCCGATCGCTTCCTCGCCGCCCAGGGACGGCAGCTGCGCGTTGACGAAGATCAGCGCGAATTCGGCGGCGATGAAGCCGATGGCGAAGACATAAAGGCAGAACCAGATCGCCGCCCCGTCGGGGGTCATCTGCCACAGCAGCGCGGTCGTGACGACGTAGACCAGGGAAAAACCGACGATCCAGGGCATGCGGCGGCCGGTGCTGTCGGCATAGGCGCCCAGGACCGGGCCGGAAAAGGCGATGATCAGCCCGGCCATGGTCTGGCCCAGCGCCCAGAGCGATTGCGCCCGGGCATCGGCCGCATTCTCGGCCATGCCGTCGGCCATCAGGGTCTCGGTCACCACGCCGGCGAAATAGGGGCCGAAGATGAAGGTCAGGCCAAGCGTATAGAAGGGCTGCGTGGCCCAGTCGAAGGCCATCCAGCCCCAGACGCGTTTTTGCAGCGCGCTTGCCATATCGGTGGCTGTCCCCCCTGTCGCGCCGATATGACTATGGTTTCGCAGGCAAAAGCAAGCACCGGATGGCGAAAGCGTCTCAGGTCACGGCGTCAGGGTCAGCCTGCATCGGCGGCCAGGGACGGGTGGCATCGGCCTGCACCCAGGCGGCGACCCAACCGGGCAAGGGCGGCGGCAGGCCGTCATGGCCCAGCGCCGCGGCCAGGCGCTGTGGCGGGACGATTCCGTCCGGGCCGGTGATCGCCGAGCGGATCAGCACATGGCTGGCCGCCTCGCCCGATCGCTTGAACATCGCCTGTTCGATATAGAGGAAGCGGTCGTCCCAGCCCAGGGCCCGGCTGCGCATGGTGACCGTCTCGAAGGCCCGGACCCGGCGCCGGTAGCGCACGGACGAGCCGGCGACGGTCAACCCCCAGCGATGGGCGCGCAGCACCCGCAACAGCCCGGCGCGCCTGCCCAGCGGCAGCCGGCCCAGGTCGTAGAGCGTGAGCGTTCGGCCGTTGTTCAGCTCCAGCCAGGGATCAAGGTCCCAGGGCCAGCAGAGATGGCGGCTTTCATGGGTGTCCAGCAGGCCGAGCGCCGGGTCGTTGCGGTGACGGACGAACTGCCAGCCGAGGCGGAGGAAGGGATACATGGGGTGGCTCCTTTCGCCCCTTGGCACCGCAAGGTGACGCAGGCGTCAAGCGGTAACGCGGCGGAAAGACGGTTGCGGTAGACGTGTCGGGGCCTTACCTGACAGCGGCACGAACGAACGGAGACGGCGCCCATGGACTCGCTATACGACATCCTGATGCTGCTGATCGGCGTGGCGCGGTTCTTCATCATCGCGCATTTCATCATGTCCTGGCTGATCTCGTTCCAGGTGCTGAACATCCGTCAGCCGATCGTCTATCAGATCTGGTCGGGGCTGCAGCGGTTGCTGGACCCGATCTATGCGCCGATTCGCCGGATTCTGCCCGATATGGGCGGGATCGACCTGTCGCCGCTGGTGGCCCTGCTGGGGCTCGAGATCATCCGGATCGTGCTGGTCAACAACATCGCCGCCTTCGGCTGAGACGGACGCGCCCTGCCTGCGGCAGGACGCGATCCCCTGCGGGGGGCGGGGCGCGCGCCTGCGGCGCGCTGCTGAGGGTGGGGCGCACGCCTTGCGGCGCGCGACGGGGGGCGCTGGCCCCTCCTGGCCTGAAGGCCAGTTCTCCGCCGGGATATTTCGGGCCCAAAGACGCCGGGGCGGGGTTGAGGGCAGCGCCGGGGCATGGGAGATTGCCGGCCAGCGAGCGGTCAACAAGAAGCGGGCATATCGGGCGGCATGGACCCTTATCCGATCCTGAAAGACGTCTTCGGCTTCGATGCCTTCCGGCCCGGCCAGGCGGAGGTGGTGGAGGCCGTGGCGGCGGGGCGCAACACCCTGGCGATCATGCCCACCGGGGGCGGCAAGAGCCTGTGTTTCCAGTTACCCGCGTTGATGCGGGACGGGGTGACCGTGGTGATTTCGCCGCTGATCGCGCTGATGCGCGACCAGGTGCGGGGGTTGCGCGCGGCGGGCGTCGAGGCCCATGCGCTGACCTCGGGGAATACGGACGACGAGACCGAGGCCGCCTTCGCGGCGCTCCACGGTGGGACCTGCAAGCTGCTCTACATGGCGCCCGAGCGGCTGGCCGCCGGCGGCACGCACCGGTTGCTGCGCGCCGCTGGTGTCGGGCTGATCGCCGTGGACGAGGCCCATTGCGTCAGCCAGTGGGGCCATGATTTCCGCCCCGATTACCTGCGGATCGGAGAGTTGCGCCGGGCGCTGGACGTGCCTTTGGCCGCCTTTACCGCGACCGCCGATGCCGAGACCCGGGCCGAAATCGTGCAGAAACTGTTCGACGGCGCCGGCCCCGACACCTTCCTGCGCGGCTTCGACCGGCCCAATATCCACCTGGCCTTCGCCGTCAAGGACCAGCCGCGGCGGCAGATCCTGGGGTTCGCCGCGGCCCGCAAGGGGCAATCGGGGATCGTCTATACCGGCACCCGGGCGCGGACCGAGAGCCTGGCCCAGGCCCTGCGCGAGGACGGTCACAGCGCCTGTCACTATCACGGCGGGATGGAGGCCGAAGACCGCCGCATCGTCGAGCGCCGGTTCCAGCAGGAGGATGGCTTGATCGTCTGCGCCACGGTCGCCTTCGGCATGGGCATCGACAAGCCCGATATCCGCTGGGTCGCCCATGCCGACCTGCCCAAGTCGATCGAGGCCTATTACCAGGAGATCGGCCGCGCCGGACGCGACGGCGCCCCGGCCGAGACGCTGACCCTGTTCGGGCCGCAGGATATCGGCTTTCGCCGGCAGCAGATCGACGAGGGCCTGGCCCCGCCGGAACGCCGCGCCGCCGATCATGGCCGGCTGAACGCCCTGCTGGGCCTGGCCGAGGCGCTGACCTGCCGACGCCGGCAATTGCTGCTCTATTTCGGCGAAGATCCCGCCCCCTGCGGCAATTGCGACCTTTGCGACAAGCCGGCCGAGGTGTTCGACGGCACCACGCCGGTGCGGATGGCCCTGTCGGCGGCCTTGCGCACCGGCGAAAGTTTCGGCGCCGGGCACCTGATCGACATCCTGCTGGGCAGCGAGACCGACAAGGTGCGCCAGCGCGGCCATGCCGATCTGCCCACCTTCGGGGTCGGCAGGGATTATGACCGGCGCCAGTGGCAGGCGATCTTTCGGCAGATGATGGGCCATGACCTGCTGCGCCCCGACCCCGAACGCCATGGCGCCCTGCGGATGACCGAGGCCGCCCGCCCGATCCTGCGCGGCGAGGCCGGGATCGCGCTGCGCCGCGACACGATCCGCGCCGCCAAGTCCGAACCGCGCATCAAGACGATGGTCAGCGAAGAGGATGCGCCGCTGCTCTCGGCGCTCAAGGCCAAGCGGCGCGCGCTGGCCGAGGCCCAGGGGGTGCCGGCCTATATCGTCTTCAACGACCGCACGCTGATCGAGATGGCCGAGCGTCGCCCGGCCACTCTGGACCAGATGGCCGGGATTTCGGGCGTCGGGGCCAAGAAGCTGGACAGCTACGGACGCGACTTCCTGACGGTCATCACCGGCGCCGCGGAGCATGTGCACCCGGCGCGGGCCAAGCTGGCCGGAAACGATGCCGGGGCGCTTTATGACCGGCTGATGCAGGTCCAGTCGGACCTGGCGCGCGGCCCGGACGGGACCGAAAAGCCGCTGTCCTGCTCGGCCTCGTTGCTGGCGCGGGTGGCCAGGCTGCGGCCCGGCGACCGGGGCGCGCTGGAACGGTTGCTGGGGCAAAGATATGCCGAACGGTTCGCGGATGCCTTCCTGGACGTGCTGAGCGACGAGGAGCGGGGCAGCACGCCCCGGGCCTGACCCGGGGCCTCCGCCGTTGATCGCGTCCTCTGGCCTTCCGCGCCCCGGCGCCTATGTTCGGCCCAACCCGTTGCAAGCCAGGAGACCCCGATATGCTGACCGTCCTGTCCCCCGCCAAGGCGCTGAACATGGACCCGGTCGAGACCGCGCCGACCGAGCCGGTCTTTGCCGGCGACGCGCTGCGGCTGGCCCGGACGGCGCGGAACCTGGCGTTGAAGGACCTCAAGGCGCTGATGCACCTGTCCGACAACCTGGCCAAGCTGAACCGCGACCGCTATCGCGCCTTCAGCGAGGCGCCCGCGCCGGACCAGGTCAAACCGGCGATCCTGGCCTTCGACGGCGACACCTATGTCGGGCTCGATGCGCGCTCGATGGAACCGGACGCGTTGCGCTATGCCGAGGATCACCTGCGCATCCTGTCCGGGCTCTATGGTCTGCTGCGGCCTTTCGACGCGATCCAGGCGCACCGGCTGGAAATGGGATCGCGGCTGAAGACCCGGCGGGGCCGGTCGCTCTACGACTTCTGGGGCGACCAGATCGCCAAGGCGCTGACTGCGCAGGCCGAGGCGGTGGGCAGCGACACGCTGCTCAATTGTGCGAGCAAGGAATATTTCACCGCCGCCGACCGGCCGGCGCTGAAGCTGCGGGTGATCCGGCCGACATTCCTGGAAAACCGCGGCGGGGTGGAGCGGGTCGAATCGCTGCATGCCAAGCGGGCGCGCGGAGCGATGGCGCGTTTCGTGATGGAAAACCGGGTGCGCGATCCGCAGGGCCTGCGGGATTTCGACTATCACGGCTACGCCTATGCCGCCGACCGGTCGACGGCCGAAGCGCCGGTCTTTGTCCGCACCTGGCCGGAGGATGGTTGAGCGGCGCCTCAAGACGCGGCTCAAGCGGATGCTGGTTCGGGTCCGGCGTCGGGTGCCGCCCGGCCTGCGGCTTGTCCTGGGGTTGCTGCTGATGGTCGGCGGCGTGCTCGGGTTTCTGCCGGTGCTGGGATTCTGGATGCTGCCGCTGGGTGTGATGGTCGCGGCGCTGGACATCCTGCCGCTGTGGCGACGACTGACCGGGGCTTCCCCCCGGCGGCGTCCGCGCTAGGGTTCGGATCATGCTGCTGGACCTTCGCGATGTCTCGAAAAGCTATCCCTCCGCCGACGGCCCGATCCCGGTCCTGTCCGGCATCGCGCTGTCGATGGCGGCGGGCGAAACGCTTGCCCTGACCGGCGAAAGCGGCAGCGGCAAAAGCACGCTGCTGCACCTGGTGGGCGGGCTGGACAGCGCCGATGGCGGGGTGATCGAGGTCGAGGGGCGCGATATCGCCCGCGCCGCGGATCGCGACCGGGCGGCGTTGCGGCGCGGCACCGTGGGCGTGGTCTTCCAGCAGTTCAACCTGATCCCGTCGCTGGATGTCGCCGCCAATATCGCCTTTCAGGCGCGGTTGGCCGCGCGTCATGACCCGGACCTGTGCGCGGCGCTGGCCACGCGGCTGGGTCTGGCCGCGCAGCTGGGCAAATACCCCGAGCAATTGTCGGGCGGCCAGCAGCAGCGCGTCGCCATCGCCCGCACCCTGGCCGCGCGGCCGCGGCTGGTTCTGGCCGACGAACCCACCGGCAACCTTGACGAAGCCAGCGCCGACACCGTGCTGGACGCGATGCTGGAACTGGTCGCCGAAAGTGGCGCGGGCCTGCTGATGGTGACCCATTCCGAACGGCTGGCCGCCCGAATGGGGCGCCGGCTGCACCTGGCGCAGGGGCGGCTGGCGTGACCCGGGCGGGGCTGGCCGCGCTGCTGTCCCATTGGCGCCGGTCGCCGCTGCAGCTGTTCACCCTGGTGGCCGGGCTGGCCCTGGCCACGGCGCTGTGGTCCGGCGTGCAGGCGATCAATGCCGAGGCGCGGGCCAGCTATGACGCCGCCGCCGCGACCCTGGGCGAGGCGCAATTCGCCCAGATCACCCGCGCCGATGGCGGCCCGATCGCGCGCGACACCTACGTGGCGCTGCGCCGGGCCGGCTGGCTGGTGTCGCCGGTGATCGAGGGCCGGCTGGAGGGTGTGCGGCTGATCGGGGTCGAGCCGCTGACCGCCCCGGGCGGCATCGGCCCGGTCGCGCTGGACGCCGGCGACGACCTGCCGGGCTTTCTCGGCGAGGGGATCCTGTTCGGCCGGGCCGAGGTTCTGGCGGCCCTGTCCGGCACCGGCCTGCGCGGGATCGAGGCGCCCGATGTGGCGCCGGGCATCGCGCTGACCGATATCGGCGTGGCCGAGCGGTTGCTGGGCCCCGGCATCAGCCGGTTGATCGTCGCCCCGGCGCAGCCGCGGGACCGGCCCGATCTGGCGCAGGTCGCGCCGGGGCTGGTGTTGCAGCCGCCGCAGGCCGGGTCGGATATCGGCCGGCTGACCGACAGTTTTCACCTGAACCTGACCGCCTTCGGGCTGTTGTCCTTTGCCGTCGGCATCTTCATCGTTCATGGCGCGATCGGATTGGCGGTGGAGCAGCGCCGGCCCATGGTGCGCACCCTGCGCGCGCTGGGGATGCCGCTGGCGCGGATCGTGACGCTGATGGCGGCGGAATTGCTGGCCCTGGCGCTGGTCGCCGGGGCGCTGGGCGTCGCCCTGGGCTATGGCATCGCGGCGGCGCTGCTGCCGGATGTGGCGGCGACCCTGCGCGGGCTATACGGCGCCGAGGTGGCGGGCACGCTGCAGCTGCGTCCGGCCTGGTGGCTGTCGGGCCTGGGCATCGCGCTGGCCGGGACGGCGCTGGCCGGCGGTCGGGCGCTGGCGCAGGTGGCGCGGATGCCGCTGCTGGCCTCGGCCCGGCCGCGGGCCTGGGCGATGCAGTCGCGGCGCGGGCTGGTGATGCAGGCGGCGTTGGCGGGGGTGCTCCTCGGCCTCGCGGGCCTCGTCGCTGCGCTGGGATCGGGGCTTGTGGCCGGGTTCGTGCTGCTGGGCGCGCTGCTGCTGGGCGGGGCGCTGCTGTTGCCGGTGGTGCTGTCGGCCCTGCTGGCAACGGCCGAAGCGCGCGCCCGGCGCCCGGTCGCGGGATGGTTCTGGGCCGATACCCGGCAGCAACTCCCTGGCCTGTCGCTGGCGCTGATGGCGCTGCTGCTGGCGATGGCGGCGAATGTGGGCGTGTCGACCATGGTCGGTTCGTTCCGGCTGACCTTCGTGGGGTTCCTCGACCAGGTTCTGGCTTCGGAGCTTTATCTGACCGCCGAGGACGACGCGCAGGCCGAGGCGCTGACCGATTGGTTGGAGCCGCGCGTCGACGCGATCCTGCCGATCCGCAACGTGGAGCGCGATGTCGCGGGCCTGCCGGCCGAGGTCTTCGGCAACCGGCCCCATGCGACCTATCGCGACAATTGGCGGTTCCTGCAATCCGCGCCCGGGGCCTGGGAGGCGGTCGATGCCGGCGCCGGGGTGGTGATCAACGAACAGCTGTCGCGCCGGGCCGGGCTGGCGGTCGGCGACGCGGTGGTGCTGGAGGGCGCGGCGTTCGAGGTCCTGGGCGTCTACGGCGATTACGGCAACCCGATCGGCCAGGTGATCCTGACAGAGGCGGCGTTCGAGCGGCTGTTTCCGGGGGTCGAGGCATTGCGCTTCGGCCTGCGCCTGCCGCCCGATGCGGTGCCCGCCCTGGAAGCCGCGCTGCGCGACGATTTCGGGCTGGGCGAGGGGCGGATGATCGACCAGGCGGGGATCAAGGCGATTTCCATGCAGGTGTTCGAGCGGACCTTCGCGGTGACGGCGGCGCTGAACGTGCTGACGCTGGCGGTGGCGGGCTTTGCCATGTTGATGAGCCTGCTGACCCTGGCCGCGATGCGCCTGCCGCAGCTGGCGCCGGTCTGGGCGCTGGGCCTGACCCGGGCCGATCTGGGCCGGGCCGAGTTGCTGCGGGCGCTGCTGCTGGCGGCGTTGACCGCCGTGCTGGCGCTGCCTCTGGGCCTGGCGCTGGCCTGGGTGCTGCTGGCCGTGGTCAACGTGGAGGCCTTCGGCTGGCGCCTGCCGATGGCCCTGTTTCCCGGCGATTATGCCCGACTGGGGCTCTTCGCTTGCCTTGCGGCGCTCATCGCCGCGCTCTGGCCGGCGCGGCGGCTGGCGCGGACCCCGCCGGCGGAGCTGCTGAAGGTGTTCACCAATGAACGTTAGGGCGCTGACCCTGATCCTGCTGGCCGGCCCCGCCGGTGCGCAGGGCTTTGCCGGGTTGGGCACCCAGGCCGAGGGCTTTGCCATCCCAGCGCCGGGATATGCCTTCGATTTTCCCGCCGATCATGGCGCCCATCCCGCCTACCGGATCGAATGGTGGTATCTGACGGCGAACCTGACCGGCCCGGACGGCACCCCCTACGGGCTGCAATGGACCCTGTTCCGGTCTGCATTGGCGCCCGAGGATGGCAGCGGCTGGGATACGCCGCAGCTCTGGATGGGCCATGCCGCGGTGACCACGCCCGAGGCGCATTTCGTGACCGAGCGGCTGGCCCGTGGCGGCATCGGCCAGGCCGGGGTCGTGGCCGATCCCTTCGCCGCCTGGATCGACGATTGGCAATTGGCCGGGCCGGATTTCGACCAGTTGGAAATGACGGCCAGCGGCCCGGATTTCGCCTATGACATGGCGCTCAGCGCCGAGGGGCCGCTCGTCTTTCATGGCGATGCGGGCTATTCGGTGAAATCGGCCGAAGGGCAGGCGAGCTATTACTATTCGCAGCCCTTCTACGCCGTCGACGGCGTTCTGAGCCTGCCGCAGGGCGATATCCCCGTCACCGGCCGGGCCTGGCTGGACCGGGAATGGTCGTCGCAGCCGCTGTCGGGCGACCAGACCGGGTGGGACTGGTTCTCGCTGACCCTGGAGGGGGCCAAGCTGATGGGGTTCCGGCTGCGCCAGGCCGATGGGTCCGCCTATACCTATGCCACCTGGATCGACCCGGACGGGGCGGCCACCGCCTATTCCGACGGCGCCTTCATCGCCGAACCGCTGGCCCGCGACGGCGCCCGCGACATCCCCACGACCTGGCGCGTGACCCTGCCCGACCGCGGCGTCGACGTGACGGTGCAGGCGCTGAACCCCGAGGCCTGGATGGCGGTGTCGATCCCCTATTGGGAGGGGCCGGTGACGGTATCGGGCAGCCATGACGGCACGGGCTACCTGGAAATGACCGGCTACGAGGGAACGTCTCCGTGACATCTCGTCAGTGGCGGGCCGGCGCGGGGCGGGATAACAGGCGGCATGAACAGCTTTCCCCTGACCCGCGACATCGTTCTGGTGGGCGGCGGCCATACCCATGCGCTGGTGCTGCGCAAATGGGGCATGAACCCGCTGCCCGGCGTCCGGCTGAGTGTCATCAACCCGGGCCCCACCGCGCCCTATTCGGGGATGCTGCCGGGCTTCGTCGCCGGGCATTACAGGCGGGACGACCTGGATATCGACCTGGTGCAGCTGGCGCGCTTTGCCGGCGCCCGGGTGATCGTCGGCCGGGCCGTGGCGCTGGATCCGGTGGCCCGCCTTGTGCATGTGCCAGGGCGGCCCCCCGTCGCCTATGACCTGGTCTCGGTCGATATCGGCATCACCTCGGCCATGCCCGACCTGCCGGGTTTCGCGGCCCACGGCATCCCGGCCAAGCCGCTGGGCCCCTTTGCCGCGCGCTGGGAGGCGTTTCGCGCGGGCGATGGCCCGGCCCGGGTGGCGGTGATCGGCGGTGGCGTGGCCGGGGCCGAACTGGCCATGGCGATGGCCCATGCCCTGCGCACCCGGGGCCGCGCGGCGCAGGTGGCCCTGATCGACCGCGGCCGGATCGTCGAGGAGTTCAACCACGACGCCCGCAAACTGATGCTGGCCGCGCTGCAGGCCAACGGCGTCACCCCCGTCGAAGGGGGCGCGGTGGCCGAGGTGACCGCGACCGCCGTGGTGCTGGAGGACGGGCGCGAGATCGCCAGCGATTTCACCACCGGTGCCGCCGGGGCGCGGCCGCAGGGCTGGGTGGCGGAAACCGGGCTGGAAACGCATCACGGTTTCCTGACCGTGGGGCCGACGCTGCAAACCTCGAACCCTCATGTCTTTGCCGTGGGCGATTGCGCCCATCTGGGCTGGGATCCGCGGCCCAAGGCCGGGGTCTATGCGGTGCGCGAGGCGCCGGTGCTGCATGACAACCTGCGTGCCGCTGCCTCGGGGCGTCGACTGCGCCGCTATGACCCGCAAAAGGACTACCTGAAGCTGGTGTCGCTGGGCGGCCAGCGCGCCATGGCCGAGAAATTCGGAACGGCCCGGTCAGGGCGGTTGCTGTGGCTCTGGAAGGACCGGATCGACCGCAAGTTCATGGCCCGGTTCCGCGGATTGGAACCGATGGCGGCGCCGGACCTGCCGCTGGAGGCGGCCGAGGGCCTGCGCGAGGCTTTGGGCGATGCGCCGCCCTGTGCGGGCTGCGGGGCCAAGGTCGGGCGCGGGGCGCTGCGTGCCGCGCTCGCCGGCCTTCCGGCGCCGGGGCGCGATGACATCGTCAGCCTGCCCGGTGACGACGCGGCGCTCCTGAAGACCGGCGGCGCGCGGCAGGTCATGGCCACCGACCACCTGCGCGCCTTTACCGCCGACCCGGTGCTGATGACCCGCATCGCCGCGCAACACGCGCTGGGCGATATCTGGGCCATGGGTGCCGCGCCCCAGGCCGCGACCGCAACGATCATCCTGCCGCGCATGGCGCCGGAATTGCAGGCGCGCACCCTGGCCGAGATCACCGCGACCGCGCACGAGGTGCTGAGCCAGGCCGGTGCCGCCCTGGTCGGCGGCCATACCAGCCAGGGCGACGAGATGACGCTGGGCTTCACCGTCACCGGGCTGTGCGCGGCCGATCCGATCACCCTGGCGGGCGCCCGGCCGGGTGACGCGCTGATCCTGACCGGCCCGATCGGCTCCGGCACGATCCTGGCGGCCGAGATGCGGGGCAAGGCCCATGGCGACGACGTGCTGGCCTGTTACGCGCTGATGGCGCAGGGGCAGGGGCCGGCGGCGGCGATCCTGGCCGGGGCCCATGCGATGACCGACGTGACCGGCTTCGGCCTGGCCGGGCATCTGTCGGGGCTTTGCGAGGCCTCGGGCACCGGCGCCGAGGTCCGGCTGGCCGATGTGCCGCTGATGGCGGGCGCGCTGGCGCTGGCCGAGGCGGGGATCCGCTCGACGCTTTTCCCCGACAACGTGGCCGGCGCCGGGGCGGTGACGGTGCCGCCCGGGGCCGCCGGCGCGCTGATGTTCGACCCGCAGACCGCGGGCGGCTTGCTGGCCGCCGTGCCGGAGGAGGCGGCCGAGGGGCGGCTCGAGGCGCTGCGCGCGGCGGGCTGTCGGGCGGCGCGGATCGGCCGCGTCGTCAAGGGCGCAGGCGTCAGGTTTCGCTGAGCCGGGCGGCGACCCGGTCGGCCAGATCGTCGCGCCCCGCCGCATCCAGCCGGTCCGCCGACAGGCGCGCCAGGTGGCGTGGCGCGTGACCGGCGCGGGACCGGGTATAGGCGGCGTCGTAATGATCCTCGATCAGCGCCCGGGCAAGGCCGGCGAAATCGCCGCCCGCCAGCATCGCCTGCCAGGCATCGACAACCGCATGGCCGCGATAGCGCCGCAACGGCTCCAGCGCCCGGGCCAACCTGTCGGGCGCGTCGATCATGTCGGCATAGGCCTCTTGCAGGAAGGCGGCGCGGGCGGCGACCGGGGCGCTGATCTCGATCCGCGGCGCGGCTTTCATCGCCTCCCACAGCCGGGGCGGCAGGATGCGGGCGCCGATCCGGCTGCTTTCGGCCTCCACCACCAGGGGCCGTGCGGGATCGAGCCGGGCCAGCGCCACGGCCAGCGCGCTTTCGAACGCCTTCTGCGAGGGCTGCGCGCCCGTCGCCCCCAGACGCGAGCCGCGATGGCCGGCCAGACCCTCCAGGTCGATCACCTGCACGCCGCGCGCCGCCAGCAGCGGCAGAAGCGCGGTCTTGGCGGTGCCGGTATTGCCATCGAGCAGCACGACCGGGCAGGGCAGGTCGGTGTCGTAAAGCGCCGCATGGACCAGCCGGCGCCAGCTTTGATAGCCGCCCTCGATCGTGTCGGCGCGCCAGCCGACCGCCTTGAGGATCGTCGCGACCGAGCCTGACCGCTGCCCGCCGCGCCAGCAATGGACCAGCGGCCGCCAGCCGCCCGTCCGATCCGCCAGCGGGCCGTCCAGATGCGCGGCGACATTGCGGGCCACCAGCGCGGCGCCGACCTTGCGCGCGTCGAAGGGCGACACCTGTTTGTAGATCGTCCCGACCCGGGCGCGTTCGGCGTCGGACAGGGCCGGCAGGTTGAGCGCGCCGGGGATGTGATCCTCGGCGAATTCGGCCGGGCTGCGCACGTCGATCACGTCGTCGAAACCGTGATCCAGCAGATCGCTGAGGGAAGAAAAGCGCAACGCCATGGGCGGGGGATAATCCGGCGCCCGGATGCGGGCAAGGGCCCGGAGCGGCACCGTAGGGTGGGGGTTCACCCCACCGCCACGGTCCGGTCAGGTCCGGGGCCAGAGCAATTCGCGCCCGGTTTCGGTCAGCAGGTGCCAGTCGGCGCCGTCGAACACCGCCGGAAACAGAGGCCGGCCATAGCCCGCGCCGCCGTCAAGGTTCACCCGGTTGCCCTCGTGGCGCGGATGGTCGAGCGCGGTGTGTCCATGCACCACGGTCTTGGCAAAGGGCTGGTCCCAGTCCAGGAACGGATCGCGGATCCAGACCAGATCATCGGGGTCCTGCCGGTCCATCGCGACGCCGGGACGGATGCCGGCATGGACGAAAATGTGGCTGGCTGTTTCGGCCCAGAGCGGCCGGGCGGCGAGGAAATCCAGATGCGCCCGGGGCACGGCGGCGCGGGCCTCGTCCAGCGCGGATGCGCTGTCCTCGCTGGTTTGAACGCCGTAGGAGGCCAGGGTCGCGGCCCCGCCGAGCGCCGGATGCAGCCAGCCCTTTCCGGACAGGATGCGGTCGTCATGCAGCAGCCCGTCGCGGACGAAACGCAGGAACATCCGGTCGTGATTGCCCAGCAGCACGGTCCAGTCGCGCCCCGCCGCGCCCCCGTCGATCAGCCGCTGGATCACGCCGCGGCTGTCGGGGCCGCGATCGACCAGGTCGCCCAGGAACACGACCGGCGCAGCGGCGCCGCCATCGGCCGCGATCCGGGCCAGCGCCTGGTCGAGCTGGTCCGAATGGCCGTGGATATCGCCGATGGCGTAGAGCGGGGCGTCCTGCATGGCGGGCCTTTCGGGTGGCGCGCGCGCTTGGGGCGCGCGCTGGTTCGGGTCAGCCGGCGACGTCGAAGGTCAGCGACTTGACCTGGCGGAACAGGCCCGTCGCCTTGAGCGCGTCGAGCGCTGTCGCCGGCACCGGTTCGTCGACATAAAGCAGCGCGATCGCCTCGCCATGGCGCGTCGACCGGCCAAGGGTGAAGTTGGCGATGTTCACCCCATGCCCGCCCATGGTCTGGCCCAGGGCGCCGATGATGCCCGGCACGTCCTCGTTGGTGGTATAGACCATATGGGCGCCGACCTCGGCATCGATATTGATGCCCTTGATCTGGATGAAACGCGGCTTGCCGTCGCTGAACACCGTCCCGGCGATCGACCGTTCCCGTTCGGGCGTCACCACGGTCACCTTGATATAGCCTTCGAAGGCGCCGGACTGGTCCTGCTTGGTGGTAGAGATCTGCACCCCGCGTTCCTTGGCCATCACCGGGGCGGAAACCATGTTCACGTCCGGATTGGCCGGTTTCATGATCCCGGCGACCACGGCGGCGGTCAGCGCGCTCAGGTTCATTTCGGAGGCTTCGCCGTCGTAGAGGATGTTGATCGCCTTGATCGGCTCGTCCGTCATCTGGCCGATGAAATTGCCCAGATGCCCGGCCAGCTTGATCCAGGGGCCCATGATCTTGGCCTCTTCGGCGGTCACCGACGGCATGTTCAGCGCGTTCTGCACCGCGCCGGTCAGCAGGTAGTCGGACATCTGTTCGGCCACCTGCAGGGCGACGTTTTCCTGCGCCTCGGTGGTCGAGGCGCCCAGATGCGGGGTGCAGACCACATTGGGCAGGTTGAACAGCGGGTTGTCGGTGGCCGGTTCGACGGCAAAGACATCCAGCGCGGCGCCGGCGACATGGCCCGATTGCAGCATCTCGGCCAGGGCGGCCTCGTCGATCAGCCCGCCGCGGGCGCAATTGACGATGCGCACGCCCGTCCTGGTCTTGGCCAGGTTCTCGGCCGACAGGATGTTGCGGGTCTGGTCGGTCAGCGGCACGTGCAGGCTGATGAAATCGGCGCGCTTGAGCAGCGTGTCCAGGTCGACCTTTTCGGCGCCGATCTCGGTCGCGCGTTCTTCGGACAGGAACGGATCATAGGCGATCACCTTCATCCGCAGCCCCTGGGCGCGGTCGATGACGATCGAGCCGATATTGCCGGCGCCGATCACGCCCAGGGTCTTGTTGGTCAGTTCCACGCCCATGAAGCGGGATTTCTCCCATTTGCCGGCATGGGTGGAGGCATTGGCCTCGGGGATCTGGCGGGCCACGGCCATCATCATCGAAATCGCGTGTTCGGCGGTGGTGATGGAATTGCCGAAGGGCGTGTTCATCACGATGATGCCCTTCCTGGAGGCGGCGGGGATGTCGACATTGTCGACCCCGATCCCGGCCCGGGCGACGACCTTGAGGTTGTCTGCGGCGGCGATGATCTTTTCGGTGACCTTGGTGGCCGAGCGGATGGCGAGGCCGTCATACTGGCCGATCACGGCCAGCAGGGCGTCCTTGTCCTTGCCCAGGTCGGGCTGGAAATCCACGTCGATGCCGCGATCGCGGAAGATCTGCACGGCGGTTTCGGAAAGCTTGTCGGAAACGAGTACCTTGGGGGCCATGTCACTGGTCCTTCATGCGTGGGTTTTCGGGGAGGGGGACCAAAATTACGTAATTTTGGTCCGCCCGGACCTTCAGGCTTGTGCGTCGATCTCGGCGTGGAACGCCCAGTCGAGCCAGGGCAGCATCGCCGCGATATCGGCGGTTTCGACCGTGGCGCCGCACCAGATGCGCAGGCCCGGCGGTGCGTCGCGATAGGCGCCGATATCCAGCGCGACACCCTCGGCCTCCAGCCGCTTGGCCACCGATTTGGCGAAGGCGGCGCCGTCGGCGATGCGGTCATCGGTGAACTTGAGGCAGACGCTGGTATTCGACCGCGTCGCCGGGTCGGTCGCCAGGTTGTCGATCCAGTCACGCGCGGCGCAGAAATCGAAGATCGCCTGCGCATTGGCATCGGCCCGGGCGATCAGCGCCGGCAGACCGCCGATGGATGTCGCCCAGTCGAGCGCCAGCAGGTAATCCTCGACCGCCAGCATCGACGGCGTGTTGATCGTCTCGCCCACGAAGATGCCTTCGATCAGCTTGCCGCCCTTGGTCAGGCGAAAGATCTTGGGCAGCGGCCAGGCGGGGGTGTGGCTTTCCAGCCGCTCCACCGCGCGGGGGGAGAGGATCAGCATCCCGTGGGCCGCCTCGCCGCCCATCACCTTCTGCCAGGAGAAGGTGGTCACATCCAGCTTTTCCCAGGGCAGGTCCTGGGCAAAGGCGGCGCTGGTCGCGTCGCAGATCGTCAGCCCGGCGCGGTCCGCGGGGATCGCGTCGCCGTTCGGGACGCGCACGCCGCTGGTGGTTCCGTTCCAGGTAAAGACCACGTCACTGTCGAAATCGACCGCTGTGAAATCGACGATCTCGCCATATTCGGCGGTCATGACGGTGGCGTCCAGCTTGAGCTGCTTGACCGCGTCGGTGACCCAGCCGGCGCCGAAGCTTTCCCAGGCCAGCAGGGTCGCCGGGCGGGCGCCCAGAAGCGACCACATCGCCATTTCCACCGCGCCGGTATCCGAGGCGGGCACGATGCCGATCCGGTAGTCGGCCGGCACGCCGAGGATCGCGCGGGTGTCGTCGATCGCCTGTTTCAGCTTGGCCTTGCCGACAGCGGCGCGGTGCGACCGGCCGAGGGCGGCGTCGGACAGGCGGGTCAGGTCGAATACGGGGGGTTTGGCGCAGGGGCCGGAGGAAAAGCGCGGGTTAGCCGGCCGCGCGGCCGGGGTTTGCATGACCATTGCTGGATATCCTTCCAGATATGTGCCCCTCGTTGGGGAGGGGTGTCCCACCGCCGGAGCTAGCGCCAGACCCGCGTCGCCGCAAGCGGGAAAATGCGCGAATGCGACGTTTTGGCGGGCGCAAGCGGCGCCGGCTGGAGCGGATCGGAAACCCGGGCGCGGGCGGCACCGGCACGCCGATGCGTTTTTCCGCCAGGATGAACGAGGGGTTGAGCTTTCCGTCCCGGCGCGGTTTAGGGGCGGAAAAGGGAGGATCGCCCATGTTCGTCGTCAGCCTGATCGCGCGCCCCGGAACCCTGGACCCGGCCCTGGCCGAAGCCCTGCGCAATGCCTGGGGCGGCGGCGACGTGACCTGGCTTTCGCCCGACGAGGCGGCGGAATTCCCGGTCGCGACGCGGCCCGGGAACCTCGACGCGGTGCGCGCCGATCTGGGTGACCGGGTCGATCTGAACCTCGTCATGGCCGAGGGCCGGCGCAAACGGATGCTGATCGCCGACATGGACAGCACCATGATCCGGCAGGAATGCATCGACGAACTGGCCGCGGAGGCCGGGGTCGGCGACCGCGTGGCCGCGATCACCGCAAGGGCGATGAACGGAGAGCTGGATTTCGAGGGCGCCCTGCTGGAGCGGGTCGGGCTGCTGAAAGGTCTGCCCGAGACGGTGATCGACCAGGTCCTGGCGCGGCGCATCACCTACATGCCCGGTGGCGCGACCCTCGTGGCGACGATGAAGGCGCAAGGCGCGGCGGCAATCCTGGTCTCGGGCGGGTTCACCGCCTTTGCCGGGCCGGTCGCCGGCGCGCTGGGCTTTGATGTCGCCCAGGCCAACGATCTGCTGGTCGAGGGTGGCATGCTGACCGGCGACGTTGGCCGGCCGATCCTGGGCCGCGACGCCAAGGTGGCCGCGCTCGAGGCCCATGTCGCGCGGCTGGGCATCGCCGCGGCGGATGTGCTGGCGGTCGGTGACGGGGCCAATGACCTGGGCATGCTGGGTCGCGCCGGGATGGGCGTGGCCTTGCATGCGAAACCGGCGGTGCAGGCGGAATGCGACCTGCGGGTCAATCACGGGGACCTGACCGCGCTGCTGTATCTGCAGGGCTATGGCCGGGACGCGTTCGTGCAGGGCGTGGCGTAGCGTCCCGATCGGCGGGTCCTGGCGCCACCCGTCCCGGCCTCCGCGCCGGGACCTCTGCCATTGATCGACAGCGAGGCCCCGGATCAAGTCCGGGGCGCGCACCGCCCGGGTTCGGGCGAAAGGTCAGGCGAAGGCGGTACCGGGGCGCATCTCTCCGGTCCTGAGCCCGCGCCAATTGGTGATCGGGCCGTGGATCAGCCGGGTCGCGACCGGGTGATCGGCCGGCAGGGCGCCCAGCCGCACCAGCACCTGGGCGATGGCGCTTTCGGCGGCGCGGGTGGCGCCGTCCTCGGCCTTGACCGCGACGCCCAGCCCCTGGCCGGGCAGGATGGCGACGAAAACGCCCTCGGCCCCGGTCTTGACCGCGACGCCGTCCATGGCACGCATCAACGCGGTGCAGGCGCGACCCTCGCCGGCGACCAGCTCGGGATGGGCGACCATGGCCCGGCGCAGGGCCAGCATGGCCTCGGCCCGGGCGCCCTGTCCGGTCTGCGCAGTGGCAAAGCGGGCCATGGCGCGGGCCAGCCCGGCCAGGGTGCAGGCATGGTTCGGTGCGCTGCAGCCGTCGATCGCCCAGCCCGGGCTGTCCTCTCCGGTCGCATCCTCGAACGCCTCCCTGGCGGCGATCTGCACCGGGTGGTCGATCTCGAGGTATTCGGGACCGGCGCCCAGATGGGCGGCCAGCGTCAGGAACCCGGCATGCTTGCCCGAGCAATTGTTGTGCACCTGGCACGGCGCCTGGTGGGCGCGGATCAACGCGTCGCGCATCGGCAGGTCGCGCGGTTCCTGCGGGCCGCAGCGGAAAGCGGCGTCGTCCAGGCCCAGTTCGGCCATCCAGGCATTGACCGGGTCCACATGGATCGCCGCGGCATTATGCGAGGCGCAGGCCAGGGCCAGCCGGTCCGCCCCCAGCCCCCGGGCCGCCGCCGCGCCGCTTTCGACCAGCGGCAGCGCCTGGATCATCTTGGCCGAAGAGCGCGGATAGACCAGAAGCCCCGGATCGCCCCAGGCCTGCACGACCGCGCCGCCGCCATCGACCACCACCGCATGACCGCGATGCAGGCTTTCCAGTCGCCCGCCGCGCCAGACCTGCGCCAGTTCCACCGCCTGCGCCATGGCAATCCCCCGCTATTCCACGCGATTTCGTGAGCCGTCGGGGGTTTCCCCCTTGGGCGAATTCTTGCTAGTGCTATGGCTATCGAGTTGAACCGGGGCCCGCCAGAGGGAATGGTGCCGCAAAGAATGCACCCGTAGGGCGGGCGCTCGAAAGAGGCAAAGACAGCTTGGAGGCTGCAGGACACATGATTTCGAACCTTTCGCGCGCGGCGGCCCTGATCGCCGCATTCGCCCTGGCGGCGCCCGCCGCGGCCCAGGACACAAGCGCCAATCGTGTCGCCGCCGATACCGACTGGTCGGTCTTTGTCGAGGACGACCCGCAGGAATGCTGGGGCGTATCCGCGCCCAAGCAGGAGGAATTCTTTCGCGACGGGTCCCCGGTTTCGGCCAGCACCGGCGAGGCGCTGCTGTTCGTGTTCTACCGGCCCGGCGCCGGGGTGCGCGGCCAGGTGACCTATACCGGCGGCTATCCCTTCGCCGGCGGGTCGACCGTGACGCTGGACATCGGCGGCAGCGAATACGAGCTGTTCACCGAAGGCGAATGGGCCTGGCCGGCCACGCCCGAGGATGACGCGACCATCGTCGCGGCGATGAAGCGCGGCGCCGAAGCCAAGCTGACCGGGCGTTCGGGCCGGGGCACCACGGTTGCGCATACCTTTTCGCTGCTGGGCTTCACCGCCGCGGTGGAAGAGGCCGAGGGGCGCTGCTCGGACTGAGCCCGTCGCAACCGTCTAGCGAATGGCAAGGGGCAGGATGCCGTCATGGCGATCCTGCCTTTTCATCTTTCCGAACAATTCGGCGCCCGGGCCATTGTTGTTATCGAAATCGAAACGGCAAGGCGCCGCGCCTTGACCGGGGGTCCGGGGGGCGCGGTCCGAAGCCGAAGGTGCGATCCCGGTCGATCGCCCAAGTTTTCCTTTGGATTCGCGACCCGTCACCTATATGAGGGCGGTCCGACCCCGAAATGTGAAGGACCCGATGCCGGCCTCTGCCCCGATCACCCAGGACGTTCTGACCATCCGCCGCGATCTGCCGCAGGGGGACAGGATCAACATTGTCGGCCTGACCCGCGATGGCCTGCGCGCCGCCCTGATCGCGGCCGGGACGCCGGACAGGCAGGCGAAGATGCGGGTGAACCAGGTCTGGCAATGGGTCTATCATTGGGGCGTGCGCGATTTCGCCGCCATGACCAACCTGTCCAAGGAATATCGCGCCCTGCTGGACCGGCATTTCACCATCGAAGTGCCCGAGATCGTGTCGAAGAATGTCAGTGCCGACGGCACCCGCAAATACCTTGTCCGCATCGCCGGCGGCCACGAGGTCGAGGTGGTCCATATCCCCGAAACCGATCGCGGCACGCTCTGCATCAGCAGCCAGGTCGGCTGCACGCTGACCTGTTCCTTCTGCCATACCGGCACCCAGAAGCTGGTGCGCAACCTGACCGCGGGCGAAATCGTCGGTCAGGTCATGCTGGCCCGCGACGATCTGGACGAATGGCCGCAGCCGGGCCAGGGCACCGGCGACAATGGTCCGCGGCTGTTGTCCAACATCGTGCTGATGGGGATGGGCGAGCCGCTGTATAACTTCGAAGCCGTGCGCGACGCGATGAAGATCGCCATGGATGGCGAAGGCATCGCCCTGTCGCGCCGGCGCATCACCTTGTCGACCAGCGGCGTGGTCCCCGAAATCGCCCGCTGCGCCGAGGAAATCGGCTGTCAGCTGGCGGTGTCGTTCCATGCCACCACGGATGCGGTCCGCGACCGGCTGGTGCCGATCAACAAGAAGTGGAACATCGCCACCCTGCTGGAGGCGCTGCGGACCTATCCCAAGGCCTCGAACAGCGAGCGGATCACCTTCGAATACGTGATGCTGAAGGGCGTCAACGACAGCGACGCCGACGCCCGGCGGCTGGTCGGCCTGCTCAAGGGCATCCCGGCCAAGATCAACCTGATCCCGTTCAACGAATGGCCCGGCGCGCCCTACGAACGTTCCGACTGGACCCGGATCGAGGCCTTTGCCGACATCGTCTACAAGGCCGGCTATGCCTCGCCCATCCGCACCCCGCGGGGCGAGGATATCATGGCCGCCTGCGGTCAGCTCAAATCCGCCACCGAACGGGCCCGCAAGTCCCGCGCCCAGATCGAGGCCGAGACGGGGTTGTGACCCGGTGAAGCGCCGCGACCTTCTGGTGCTGGGCGGGATCATCGCGGGGATCGCGACGGTGCAGGGTCTCCTGCGGCGGCGTGATCGGGATTTCGTCTTTGACCCGCTGGACGACCTGCCGCCGTTCCGCCGGCTTGAAACCGGCGCGGTGACCGCGACCGATCCGCTGCTGATCGGCCTGGACAGCCCGACCGAGGCCCGGCTGGACCTGCGCGCCGCGATCCGGGCCGATCCCGCCGCCGCGCTGTTTCGCGACCCGCCCCCCGGCGCCCTGCCGATCGCCGCCTTCACCGATTACAACTGCGCCTTCTGCCCGCAGATGAGCCGCACCCTGGTGGAGCTTGGCCAGGCGCGCGATGACATTCACCTCAGCTGGCACGACCTGCCGCTGCTTGGCCCGGGCTCGGACCGCGCCGCGCGCGCGGCCGTTGCCGCCGATCTGCAGGGCGCCTATCTGCCGGTGCACGAGGCGCTGATGCGGACCAACCTGCGCCCCGGCCCCGCCGCCCTGCGCGCCCTGGCCGAGGGCCACGGGCTGGACCCCGACCGCATGGTCGCCGATGCCGCCGGCCCGCAGGTCGCGGCGCGGATCGACACCGCCCATGCCATGGCCGACGTGCTGGGCCTGGCCGGAACCCCCGCGACGGTGGTCGGGCGGACCATCGTGCTGGGCCGTCTGGAGCGCGACGATCTGGACCGGCTGATCGCACTGGAACGGGCCGCGCCGGCGATCTAGACCAAAAACCCATCGAAATCGTGGCGATTTTAACCTTAACGAAAGGAGAATCGCCCGAGTTTGGCCCCATGCAGAACGCCAAGCCCATACCCCTTCTCTCGACCGAGATGACCATCGCCGCCCAGGTCAGTGCGGCGCAGGACAATATCGCGGTCGAGGAGCTGATCGAACTTGCGCTGGAACGAGAGCTTCGGCGGCGCGCGAAACGCCGCGCCGCCCTGCGCCGCAACCGCCTTGCCGCGATGCGGCCGCTCCAGCCCGACCTGGCCTGAACGGCCGGCAGGCTCGGCCCGCCAAAGCCGCGGGTCACCGGGGCGGAAAACCGCCCGATGATATGCCTTGGCATGGACATGATGCGCCCCCGGCCCGGGAAACGGGCCGGGGGTTTTCGCCTGCGCGGCACCGCTCCCGGACCGATCCTGTGCAGGCCGATCGCGGGACGCCGGGCCGCGCCCAGGCCACCAGGCTGCGCCGCCCCGCGGCCCGGATCAGCGGCCCGGGATGATGTCGCGCTTTTCGCCGGCGCCGGCCCAGTGATCCAACGCCTCGACGGCCTCTTCGGCGGTCTCGACATAGCGGAACAGGTCCAGGTCCTCGGGGCTGATCGTGCCGGCCTCGGCCAGGGCGTCCCAGTTGATGATCCGCTCCCAGAAATCGCGGCCGAACAGCAGGAAGGGCACCTGTTCCATCCGCCCGGTCTGGATCAGGGTCAGGCTTTCGAACATCTCGTCCAGCGTTCCGAACCCGCCCGGAAAGATGCAGATCGCCCGCGCCCGCATCAGGAAATGCATCTTGCGGATCGCGAAATAGTGGAAGTTGAAGCACAGATCCGGCGTCACGTATTCGTTCGGCGCCTGTTCATGAGGCAGCACGATGTTCAGCCCGATCGAGGTGCCCCCGGCCTCGGCCGCGCCGCGATTGCCGGCCTCCATAACGCCGGGGCCGCCGCCGGTGCAGATCACGTCCTCCAGCCCGCCATTGCCGACCGAGCGTTCGGTGACCATGCGGGCAAAGCGCCGCGCCTCGTCGTAATATTTCGACAGCTCCGCCAGGGTCTGCGTCTTGGCATCGGCCTTGTTCGCCGGTTCGGGGATCCGCGCCCCGCCGAACAGCACGATGGTGGATTTCACCCCGTGTTCGTTCATCAGCAATTCGGGCTTGAGCAGTTCCAGCTGCAGCCGCACCGGGCGCAGATCGTCCCGGCACAGGAAATCGTAATCGTCATAGGCCAGCTTGTAGGACGGCGCCCGGGTCTGGGGCGTGTCGGGGATCTGGCGGGCGGTGTCGCGGTCCTCGCCGGAATGGCGGAACAGGTGGCGGTGGTCTTCCATTGCAGCGGCTCCGGTTGGTTCGCTTTGGCGCTTTCTGTCAGGGCGGGGGGGCAAAGTCCAACAACCCTGCGCGATTGCCCCGGACGCGCGGGCAGGCTATGCCCCGGCGCAACGGAATGACGGAGGATCCCCCATGTCGAATGCCCAGCTTGAAGCCGCCATCGAAGCCGCGTGGGACACCCGCGACCAGATCACGCCGTCCACCGGCGGCGAAACCCGCGAGGCGATCGAGGACACGCTGAACGCGCTGGACAGCGGTCAGTTGCGCGTTGCCGAGCGGCGGGACAACGGCGACTGGCATGTCAACCAATGGGCCAAGAAGGCGGTGCTGCTGGGGTTCCGGATCAAGGACATGGAACAGCACGACAACGGCCCGCAGGGCGGCGGCTGGTGGGACAAGGTCGACAGCAAGTTCAAGGGCTGGGGCGACAACCAGTGGCGCGCGGCCGGTTTCCGCGCGGTGCCCAATTGCGTCGTCCGCAAGAGCGCCTATATCGCCCCCGGCGTGGTGCTGATGCCGTCCTTCGTCAATCTTGGCGCCTATGTCGACGCGGGCACGATGGTCGACACCTGGGCCACGGTCGGCTCCTGCGCCCAGATCGGCAAGAACGTGCACCTGTCGGGCGGCGTCGGCATCGGCGGCGTGCTGGAACCGATGCAGGCCGGCCCGACGATCATCGAGGACAATTGCTTCATCGGCGCCCGGTCCGAGGTGGTCGAGGGCTGTATCGTCCGGACAGGTTCGGTGCTGGGCATGGGCGTCTTCATCGGCCAGTCCACCAAGATCGTCGACCGCGAAACCGGAGAGGTCATGTATGGCGAGGTGCCGCCCTATTCGGTGGTCGTGGCCGGGTCGATGCCCAGCAAGAACGGGATCAACCTTTATTGCGCCGTGATCGTGAAACGGGTGGACGAACGCACCCGCTCCAAGACCGGCATCAACGAGTTGCTGCGGGACTGATCCGCGGATAGCCCGCGCCCCAGATGCGCGGGCCGTCCTGTTCCAGCGCGTGCTCTTCAAGGCGCGTCATGGTCTCCATGGCGCGCCTTTCGCATCCGTCCGCCTGCACCAGCGCCTTGTGCCAGGCCCGCTGCAGCGATCGCGCCGACCAGGGCAGGGCCGCCCGGGCCGCCCAACGGCGCAACGGCGCGGGCAGCCGATCGAACGCGCGCATCGGATCGACGGCGCGACGGCGGCGCGGCAGGCGGGTCGACAGGTTCCGCATCGGTTCCCGTGCCCTCAGGCGGCGCGGCTGCGCCATTCGGGGAAAGGGTCGGCAAGACCTGCCCAGGCCTGGGGCGTGAACCCGTCGGCCGCGACCAGCGCCGCATTCAGCCGGGCGCAGATCGCCTCTTGGTCCATCCCGGTGCCGATGAACACGATTTCCTGCCGCCGGTCGCCCCAGGGTTCGGCCCAGTGTCGCGCGATCTCCGCCTGTAGCTCGGGATGGGTCGGCAGGCGCTCCTCGGGGACCGAGGCCCACCAGCGCCCCAGCGGCGTGACCGAGGACATCGCCCCGGCAAGGCTGAACTCGACGGCCCAGTCCGGCCGGGTCGCAAGCCAGAAATGCCCCTTGGCGCGGATCACCCCCGGCAAGGCGCCGTTCAGCACTGCGTGGAGCCGCGCCGGATCGAACGGCGCCCGTGCGTGATAGACGAACGAGGCGATGCCGTATTCCTCGTCCTCGGGCGTGTGGTTGGCGAATCCATACAATTCTTTCGCCCACATCGGATGCTGGTGCGCCTTGTCGAAATCGAACAGCCCGGTGTCCAGGATCGCGCTGGCCGGCACTTCGGAACGGGTCGTCTCGATGATCGTCGCATCGGCATTCAGGGCGCGGATGATCCTGCGCGCCGCGTCGGTGCGCTCGGGTCCGGCATCGGCGACCTTGTTCAGGATCACCACATCGGCGAATTCGATCTGTTCCGTCAGCAGGCTGATCAGGCTGCGATCGTCTGCCGCGCCCAGGCTTTCGCCCCGGTCGGCCAGAAAATCGTGGCTGGAGAAATCCGCCAGCAGGTTCACCGCATCTACCACCGTCACCATCGTGTCGAGCCGCGCCACATCCGAGAGGCTTGCCCCGCTTTCGTCGCGGAAATCGAAGGTCGCGGCCACCGGCAGCGGTTCCGAGATGCCGGTGGATTCGATCAGCAGGTAGTCGAACCGCCCCTCCTCGGCCAGGCGCCGCACCTCTTGCAGCAGGTCGTCGCGCAGAGTGCAGCAGATGCAGCCATTCGACATGTCCACCAGCTTTTCATCCGATCGCGACAAATCCGCCGCTTCGCGCACCAGGTCGGCGTCGATGTTCACCTCGGACATGTCGTTGACGATGACCGCGACCCGTCGCCCCTCGCGGTTGTTCAGAACCCGGTTCAGAAGCGTTGTCTTGCCGGCACCAAGAAAGCCGGACAGGACAGTGACGGGAAGGCGGTTCGGCATGGGCGGTCTCGATCATTGCAGGTGGATTGGAGAGCTGCCGAAGATCGTAAGGACGTTATGTTATAACGTCAATGCCTGCTTGACGAACGCCCCGGCGCCGATCAAAGGGAGGGCATGAGTGACACGCCGCCGAAACAGAAAAAGCCTCAGCAGGTCTACACCCTGTTGGTCGAGGTCGGCCGCAAGGCCGGCGACGGTCTGCCCAAGGGCGCCACCGGGGCGGCGCTGATGTGCTATGCCTCTGGCGTCGACGAGGCCGAGGCGGTGCGCGAAACCGTGGCGATCCTGAAACAGGCCGACATGGCGCCGCTGGACGTGACCGGCTACGGCACCGCCGAGGAGCGCGCCGCCCAGGGCCAGAAGGTCGACGCCGAGGAACGCGCCCTGATGGCCCGTGCGCTGGACGAAAACAGCGTGATCGTGGCCCAGATGACACCGTTCTTCGATGACGATGACGATGACGATGACGATGACGATGACGACTCCGACGGCCCGGAGTGATCGCGCGGCGGTCGGCCAGGCGTGGCGCGGCGCGCCCCGGGGCTAGCCCAGGGCCACGGATTGCAGCGTCACCGCCTCGTAGCCCTGCAGCACCGGCAGGGCGAGCCGGGTGTCGCGCGGGCGCAGTTCCGCCGGCATGTCGCGCAGGACCGAAGCCGGCAGGACCGCCGGGTCGGTCAGCACCGCCCGGGCATCGAGGCTTTCGACCGGGGCGCCGTTGACGATCATCACCTCGTGCCGGTCCAGCAGGATCTGGTGCCAGGTCATCAGCGGCGACACCGGCGTGACCGGTTCGGCCGAATGGCGCCCCAGCAGGTGCCGGGCCGCGACCGCGACGCGTTCCTCGCCGAACAGGTATTCGACCTCGCTGCCGGCCAGGGCGACGCGCTGGTCGCCGGTGACGACCAGGTCGCGGGTCAGCCCGTGATAGGGCGCCCGCAGGACCATCGGAGCCAGGCGGCCCCGCGCCGGCAGGCAGACCGACCCCTGCCAGCGGATCTGAGCATCGCCGCCGTCCTGGGTCCGGACGATGTCGCCCGGGCGCAGGGTCTCGATCGGGCGCGGACCGGTCGCGGTTTCGACCAGCGCGCCGGCGGCGATACCGGGCAGCGGGCCGGCGGGTTCGGTCGCGTCGGACAGGGTCATCAACCCGACCGACGGGGCGACGGTGATCCTGTCGGTGCCGCAGGCCATGCGACGGGCGTCTTGCAGGCTCGGCTCCAGCGGGCTGCCGATATGGCTGTGATGCAGGATCCGGCGGTCGGGCAACCAGACGGTCAGCGCGCCGTGCCGGGCCGGTCCGTCCCAGGCATAGGACAGGATGGCGCATTCCGGGCTGTCGGTCAGCCCGGTCGGCACCGCCGCGGCCAGCGTCCGGTCGCCCCGGCGCATCAGCAGGCGCAAGGTGCCGTCGACATCCAGAACCAGGGTCACCCCGGCGGGACGGGGGTCGCGGGTCGCATAGCGCACCAGGTTCTGCGGCACCGCGCCGGGCAGGGCGGTCGCCTCGATCCGCAGGGTGCCCCGGGTCAGAACCGCCCCGGGCGTCGCCGGGTCCGCACTGCGGCGAAACCGCCGTTCGGCCGGGCCGCGGATGCCGATCCAGCCCATCCGCCGCGCCTCAGGCGACCCGGCCGAACAGGGCGCGGGCCTCGTAGCGGCGCAGGGTGCGCCGGGCGGCCGGGCCATAGCCCTGGCCTGTCATCGGGTCCAGTTCGGGGAACAGCTCGGTGATTTCGGCGACGATATCGGCCTCGAACGCCTCGGAGGTCTGCGGACCGGGCAGGAAACTTTCGGTGGCCAGGCCTTCGGACCAGATCACCTGGTGGCGGTCGAACAGCAGATGGACATAGGTCACCTCGCCGCCTTCGACCACGCGCACGGTGCGGTCGTTGACCAGGTCCTTGGCGGCGACCAGCACCTCGGCCTCGCCGAACATCAACTCGGCCAGGGTGTCGCGGACCAGCACCCGGTGCTGTGGCGACAGCAACAGGTCGCGATGCAACCCGAAGGCCCCGGCCCGGATCCGCACCGGGGCAAGCCGGCCGGTGGCGGGCACCGTGCGGCTGCCGATCCAGCGCAGGGGCTGGGGCCCCTCGTCGCGGGTCGACACCAGGTCGCCCGGCCTGAGCTGTTCGACCGGCACCTCGCCGCGCGGCGTGGCGATCAGCGTGCCGGCGACGAAACAGGGGATGGTCTCGACCGTGACGAAACCGACATCGGTTTCCAGAACGTTGCCCGAACCGTCCTCCGAGCTGACCTCGTAGGTGAAGCTGACCGTGTCGTTGTCGGTATCGGTGGTGATGTCGAAGGTGCCGTCGGCATTCAGCATGACGGTCTGGCCGGTGGCCAGGGTGACGCTGTCGCCGGCGCTGACGGCAATGCCGTTGATATGGGTGATCACCAGGGTGGCACCGCCGGTATTGTCGATATCGTTGTCCAGCACGTCGACATTCTTGGTCGTGCCTTCCTGCATCGTCACCGCGTCGTCCAGCGCGACCAGGTCGGTCTGGATGCTGTCCCCGGCGATCAGCAGGTTGCTGTCATACTGGCTGTCGACCACATCGGCGATGCCGACCTTGATCGAGTTCACCTCACCCGCATTGACCGGCATGGTCAGACTCATGGTGACGGTGAATCCGTCCATTTCGGTGTTGTATTGGGACGAGGTGTTGTTGTTGTAGAGGTTGATGTTCTCGTTCTGGTTGACCTCGCCCACGGCGGTCTGGGTCTGGGTGACCGACAGCGGCACATGGGTGCCGTTGACCCAGACGCCGACCATGTCGTTGTAGACCGAGTTGGAATATTCCGGGTATTCGTCCGACGAGAACACGAACTGAATGGTCATGACATCCGCGTCGGGGATGAAATCGACCTCGAGGAACGAGGCATCGTAGGTCTGGGCGCCGGCGACGGCGTTGAAATCGGCATCGCCGTTCGGGCCGCCGGAATTGTAGCTGGTGGACGGCGACACGTTCGATTGCGGGCCGACCCGGGTGAACCAGCTGGCCACGCCGGTCGACAGGATCACGCCGGTGTCGCCGGGTGTGACGCCGGGGCTGATGGTGTCGCCGCCGGAATAGATCGCGCTGGAATAGCTCGACCCGGAATAGGAGGCACCGACCACGGTGACACCATTGCCGAAAATCGCGTTGGCCATCTGAGTGGCCGTGGCGGATGTGTTGTAATTCAGCTCTACGCCTGCAACCATGTCGCTTCGGTCCCGTCATGGGGCAGGCGCAATCGGGCAGGGCACGCCGGGGGCGTGCCGCAGGAAACCTACATCTGGTGGCCGGTTTGTCCGGCCTTGGCCCATCTGGGGGCTGCTCGATCACGGACCTGCCTCGGTCCTTGTTGTTACGGCGACAATAGGGCGGACGCTGGAAATTTCGCAGGCATTTTGGGCGCTTACCCTCGCGACAGCGCGAAAGGTGTCGCAAGGGGGCCACAGCCCGGCCGTTGCGGGACCCCGCGCGCTGGGCTAGGCCAAGGGGGTCCGTGCCCGAGGAGAACCCGATGCCCGACCCCGTCGATCCGGTCGCCCTGACCGCCGCGCTGATCCGCTGCCCTTCGGTCACCCCCCAGGAGGGTGGCGCCCTGGTGCTGCTGGAGGAGCTTCTTTCGGGGGCCGGGTTCGACTGTACCCGGGTCGACCGGAACGGCACGCCGAACCTCTTTGCCCGCTGGGGGGCGAAGGGGGCGAACCGGTCTTTGGGCTTCAATGGCCATACCGACGTGGTGCCGGTGGGCGATGCGGCGGCCTGGACCACCGACCCCTTCGGGGCCGAGATCAAGGGCGGGGTGATGTATGGCCGCGGGGCGACCGACATGAAATCGGGGGTCGCCGCCTTTGCCGCGGCGGCGGTGGATTTCGTGCGCGACACGCCGCCCGATGGCGCCGTGATCCTGACCATCACCGGCGACGAGGAAGGCCCGGGCACCGACGGCACCCTGGCGCTGCTGGACTGGATGGCCGACCAGGGCGAGCGGATGGCCGCCTGCCTGGTGGGCGAACCGACCTGCGTCGAGACCATGGGCGACATGATCAAGATCGGCCGGCGCGGCTCGATGTCGGCCTGGGTCACCGTGACCGGCAAGCAGGGCCATTCGGCCTATCCGCACCGGGCCAGGAATCCCGTGCCGGCCATGGCGCGGCTGATGGACAGGCTGGCGACCCACCGGCTGGACGACGGGACGGATCATTTCGACCCCTCGACGCTCGCCGTGGTCGCGATCGACACCGGCAACCCGGCCACCAACGTGATCCCGGCGCGCTGCACCGGCGCGGTGAACATCCGCTTCAACGACCGGCATACCGGCGCGTCGCTGTCGGATTGGCTGCGGGCCGAGGCGGCGGCGGTGGCCGAAGCCTTCGAAGTGCAGGTGGCGGTCGAGATCAAGGTGTCGGGCGAGGCCTTCCTGACCCCGCCGGGCGCGCTGTCGGCCCTGGTCGCCGGCGCGGTCGCGGCCGAGACCGGGATCGCGCCGGTCCTGTCGACGACCGGCGGCACCTCGGATGCGCGGTTCGTCAAGGATCACTGCCCGGTGGTGGAGTTCGGCCTGGTGGGCCGGACCATGCACCAGGTCGACGAATGCGTGCCGGTCGACCAGATCGCGCGGCTGAAGGCGGTCTATGGCCGCATCCTGCGCGATTACTTCGCCTGAGCCGGCTGTTGCCGCATCGCGTGCCTGCGGCACGCCGGATATCTCGGCGGCTGCGCCGCCTCGGGGATGAGGGGGCCCTGCCCCCTCAAGCTCCCCCGGGGTTTTTCGGACCCGAAGAAACAAGAATGGGTCTGACCTGGGCCCGACCGGCATGCTAGAGGGGCGGCATGGCACATGTTCCTTCCAAGGCGGACATCCTCGACTGGATCGCCGCGAACCCGACGCTCACATCGAAACGCGATATCGCCAAGGCCTTTGGCATCAAGGGCGCGGCGCGGATCGACCTCAAGGCCGTGCTGCGCGAGCTGGAAGACGAGGGCGCGCTGAGCAAGCGCAAGAAAAGCTATCGCGACGCCGACAAGCTGCCCCCGGTGGCGGTGCTGGAGGTGACCGGGCCGGATGACGATGGCGACCTGTTCGCCCGGCCGCTGGAATGGGCGGGCGAGGGGGCGGTGCCGCGGGTGCTGGTTCTGCCGCGGGAAAGCGACCCGGCGTTGGGGGCGGGCGATCGCATCCTGGGCCGGCTGACCGAGGTTCAGGGCGAGGACCACGCCTATACCGCACGGCTGATCCGCCGGATCGGGACAAATCCGCGCCGCATCCTGGGCGTGTTCCGCAAGGGGGCCGAGGGCGGGCGGATCCTGCCGCTGGACAAGGGCGCGGACAAGGAATGGGTCGTCGCCGCCGGCGCCACCGGCGGCGCGAAGGAGGGCGAGCTGGTCGAGGCCGAACAGGCCGGGCCCAAGGGCCGGATGGGCCTGCCGAAGGCACGGGTGATCGCGCGGCTGGGGGATCCGACCCAGCCCCGGGCCGTCAGCCTGATCGCCATCCACCAGCATGGCATTCCCGACGATTTCCCCGATGAGGTGATCGAGGCGGCCGACCGCGCCAGGCCCGCCGGGCTGGGCGGGCGCGCGGATCTGCGCGACCTGCCGCTGATCACCATCGACCCCTGGGATGCGCGCGACCATGACGATGCCTGCTGCGCGATCCCCGATGACGATCCCAAGAACACGGGCGGCTTCCGGCTTTGGGTCGCCATCGCCGATGTGGCCCATTACGTGCGCCCGGGTTCGGCGCTGGACCGCGAGGCGCGCAAACGCGGCAATTCCACCTATTTCCCCGACCGGGTCGTGCCGATGCTGCCGGACCGGTTGTCGGGTGACTTGTGCAGCCTGCATGAAGGCGTCCCGCGGGCCTGTATCGCGGTCGAGATGCAGGTGGCGCCATCGGGCGAGAAACTGTCGCACCGCTTCCTGCGCGGGCTGATGAAATCCCCCGCCTCGCTGAACTACCAGGAGGTCCAGGCCGGTATGGACGGCGCGCCGAACGACAAGGTCGCGCCCCTGATGGAGGCGGTGATCCGGCCGCTTTTCGCCTGTCACGCGGCGCTGAAAAAGGCCCGCGCCGCGCGCCAGCCGCTGGACCTCGACCTGCCCGAACGCGAGATCGTTCTGGGCGAGGACGGCAAGGTCAGTTCGGTCGAGTTCAAGGAGCGGCTCGATGCCCACCGGCTGATCGAGGAATTCATGATTCTGGCCAATGTCGCCGCCGCCGAGACCCTGATCGCCAAGCGCACCCCGCTGCTGTTCCGGGTGCACGAGGAACCCAGCCCCGAAAAGCTGGACGCCCTGCGCGACATCGCCTCGGCCGCCGGGATGGTGCTGGCCAAGGGGCAGGTGCTGCGGACCCATCACCTGAACCGGCTGCTGGAACAGGCCGAGGGGACCGACCATGACGAGCTGATCAACATGGCCACGCTGCGGTCGATGACCCAGGCCTATTACAACCCCGAGAATTTCGGCCATTTCGGGCTGGCGCTGGCGAATTACGCGCATTTCACCTCGCCGATCCGGCGCTATTCGGACCTGATCGTGCACCGGGCGCTGATTTCGGCCCATCGCTGGGGCGACGATGGCCTGAGCCCGCAGGATATCGAGCGGATGGAGGACACCGCCCAGCACATCAGTGACACCGAGCGGCGCTCGATGCTGGCCGAACGCGACACCACCGACCGCTACCTGGCGGCCTTCATGAGCGACCGGATCGGGGCGGAGCTGACCGGCCGGATCAGCGGGATCGCCAGGTTCGGCGTCTTCGTGAAGCTGGATGAAACCGGGGCCGACGCGATGATCCCGATGCGCAACCTGGGCGCGGAATACTACCATTACGACGCGGACAGCCAGACGCTGATGGGGGCCGATACCGGGCAGGTGATCGCGCTGGGTCAGCGCGCAAGGGTGAAACTGGTCGAGGCCGCGCCGGTCACCGGCGGGCTGATCGTCGACATGCTGGAACTGGACGGCCAGGGCATGGCTCGCGGCCCGCGCCGGCCCGGCGGCAGGCCCGGCAAGCGCGGGGCCGGTCCGCCGAAACGCAAGGCCGCCAAGGGGCGCAAGAAGGCGGCCAAGACCGCGCGCAAGGTCAAGCGGACGCGGCGCTAGCGGGAAACCGCCGCGCGGCGCCGGATGCAGTTCCGGGACCGTGGCAATTGCGCTAGCCTGCCGACAGGTTTGGCCGGATGGGTGCGTGACATGGTTTTGAAAAGATTGGTTTTTCTGTCTGCGCTGGCGGCGGCGCCAGCCCCGGCCCAACCGCTGGCGCCGGACGCGTCGCACCGGCCGCAGGCGCGTGACCCGGACCTGCTGATCGCGCAGGGCACCGCGAACGCGGCCTTCGACCGCTGGATCGAGGGGTTCCGCGCCCGCGCCCTGGCGCGCGGAATAGAGCCGGCCCTCTTCGACGCGGCCTTCGCCGGTATCCGCTACAATGCCGACGTGATCGCGCGCGACCGCAACCAGGCGGAATTCAGCAAGGCGCTGTGGGAGTATCTGGATACCGCCGTCTCGGATATCCGGGTTAGCAACGGGCGCGATGCCTTTGCCCGCCATGCCGAGCTTCTGGCCCGGATCGAGGCGGACCACGGCGTCGAGGCCGAAATCGTCACCGCGATCTGGGGGCTGGAAAGCGCCTATGGCGCGGTGCGCGGCGATACCCACGTGGTCGAGGCGATGGCGACCCTGGCCCATGACGGACGGCGGCGGGATTTCTTCGAAGGCCAGCTGATGGCCGCCCTGCGGATCCTGCAGGCCGGCGACGTGACCCCGCGCGACATGACGGGCTCCTGGGCCGGGGCGATGGGCCATACCCAGTTCATCCCGACCAGCTACCTGGATTACGCGGTCGACGGCGACGGCGACGGGCGGCGCGACATCTGGGGCGACGATCCGGCCGATGCGCTGGCCTCGACCGCGCATTACCTGGCGCGCCACGGCTGGCAGGCGGGTCAGCCCTGGGGGATCGAGGTGACGCTGCCCGAGGGGTTCGACTACACCCTGGCGAACCGGCGGATCACCCGGGCGCCCTCGGACTGGGCCGAAATCGGCATCCTCGGGCTGGATGGCCAGCCGGTGCCCGATCATGGCCGCGCCGCGATCCTGCTGCCGGCGGGGCATCGCGGCGCGGCCTTCATGATCTTCGACAATTTCGCGGTGCTGGAGCATTACAACACCGCCGACAGCTATGTGATCGCCGTGGGCCACCTGGCCGACCGGATCGCCGGGGCCGGGCCCTTCGCCGCCGACTGGCCGCGCGAGGACCGCGCCCTGACCTTTGTCGAACGCCAGGAGCTGCAACGCCTGCTGCGCGACGCCGGGTTCGATCCGCAAGGCGTGGACGGCCGCATCGGGCCGCTGACCATCGACGCGATCCGGGCCTATCAGCTTGACCGGGGGCTGGTACCGGACGGCTATGCCTCGGTCCGGCTGCTGGAGCGTCTGCGCTGAGCCGACACGCCGCGACCCGGTGGAGCGTCGCTCAACCCGTGGTGTCCGGCGGCGCCAGGCGCAGCATCAGATAGGTGTTGTTGGCTGCAAAGACCTGCGCGTTGCGGGTCTGTTCCATCAGCCGCTGATGCAGCCGCGCCCGCTTGCGGTCATTGGCGAACAGCCGCAGCAGCCGGTGCAGCAGCCAGCGCATCCGCGGCTTCTTGGCCTGCAGTTCCCGGTCCACGCGGGTCAACCCATGGCCGACCACGTTGAACAGCCCCTGTTCCACGTCGACCGAGGGGGCGACGGCCGTGGTGATGTCCTCTTCGCGCTCGACCGTCAGGCCCAGGCTGTCGATCGTGTCGCGGAACCGGGCGATCGCATGCCCGCCGCCGGTCACGGACTTGATCGGCTGGCCTTCGAACGCCTCGGAGCGAAAGCAGTCCGCGATCACGATCCGCCCGCCCGGCGCCAGCAATGCCAGGCATTTCGGCAGGCTGTCGGCCATCGGGATATACTGGAAACTTTCCGAAAACAGGCAGATGTCGAAGGACGCGTCGGGCGCGGCGAAATCCTGAAACACCATTTCATGGACCGTCGCACCCGGCGCATTCTCGCGGCAGCGCCCGGCCAGAAAGGCCGAGGGGATCACGATCTCGACCTCGTAGCCCAGGGCCAGCAGCTTGCGGGCGGTTTCGCCGGCCCCGCCGCCGATATCCAGGATCCGCGCCGGCGGTGGCGGCAGGAACCCGAACAGCCGGTCCGTATAGGCGACCTGGGCCGGGCCGACATTGGCGGCGCAGACCGTCAGCCCGGTCCAGTCGCCGTAATGCAGGTTCTCGGCCCCGGTCAGCCAATGGGCGAAGCTCAGGCCGATATCGAGGCCGATCGAACGGGTATCCAGCTTTCCTGCCATGGCCCGTCTGCTACCGCGCCGCCGGGCGCAGGAAAAGCCCCATTCGCTACCGCGCGGCGCAGGCCGGATCGGCGGCACAGGCGGCGAGCGCGTCGAGGAAGGCCGGCTCGACGCGGCTGGGCAAGGCCGCGCAGGGGTCCGAGCGCAGGATCATGCCGCCCTGAGGCCCGGGTTCCAGCACGCTCAGCAACGCGACCCCCGGCACGGCATAGCCGCAATCGCCGTTGATGCACGCGCCGGTGATCGTGACTTCGGTGCTGTGGTCCTGCCAGGCGCCGTCGACCAGGATCCGCCCGGCGAAGACCACGCCGGGGATGGCATAGCTGTCCATTTCGGACCCAAGCTGCGGCCGGTCATACAGCAGCACGCCATGGGCGGCGACGGCGCCCTCGGGCAGGGTCCGGACCACACCTTCGGGGCCGAGCTGTTCGAACAGGCAACTCAGCGCCGCCGCCGGCGCGGCGGTCAGCGTCAGACCAAGGGCAGCCAGAACGTGTTTCACAAGCGATCACCCAATTCCGCGAAGGCGGCCTCGTAGACGCCGCGCTTGAATGGGACGATCGCCGCGACCAGATCCTTGGGCGTCATCCAGCGAAAGGCCGAGAATTCGGGGTGATCGGTGTCCAGGCGGATATCGGCATCGCTGCCCAGGAACCGCATCAGCACCCATTTCTGATCCTGCCCGCGCCAGCGGCCGCGCCAGACCTTGCCGATCAGATCCTCGGGCAGGTCATAGCGCAGCCAGCCGGCGGTTTCCGCCTCCACCTGCACCAGGTCGGGGCCGATCCCGGTCTCTTCGGCCAGTTCGCGCAGGGCGGCCTCGGTCACGGTTTCGCCGGCGTCGATGCCACCCTGGGGCATCTGCCAGGCGGCGCCGTCCATGTCGTTGCGCTGGGCGGCGAACACCCGGCCCCGCCCATCCGTCAGCATGACGCCGACGCAGGGGCGATAGGGCAGGGCGGCCGTCCGGTCGGGCGTCATGCCCTTGCCCTAGCGATTGCCCAGGGTGTCGAGGCCGCGCAGGATGTCGATGGCATAGGCCAGCTGGTAATCCTGTTCGCGCAGGGCGGCGGTTTCCTCGGCCCGCAGGCGGTCGGCCTCGATCTGCTGGCGTTCGTCATCGCTCAGCTGGTCGTTGCCCAGGGCGCCGCGCAAGTCGGCCTCGGATCCGAAGACCGGCGGCATCGCGTCGTCTTCCTCCTCCGAGACCGGCTCGGGCATCGGCTGTTCGACAAAGATGTCGGGCGAAATGCCCAGCGACTGGATCGACCGGCCCGACGGCGTGTAATAGCGCGCCGTGGTCAGCCGCATCGCCGCGTCGCCGCGCAGCGGGGTCACGGTCTGGACCGATCCCTTGCCGAAACTCTGCGTGCCGATGATGATCGCGCGGTCGTGGTCCTGCAGCGCACCGGCCACGATTTCCGAGGCCGAGGCCGAGCCGCCGTTGATCAGCACCACGATCGGCTTGCCGTCGGCCATGTCGCCCTCGCGGGCGTTCCAGCGCTGTCCATCGGCGAGGGTGCGGCCGCGGGTCGACACGATCTCGCCGGCATCGAGGAAGGCATCGCTGACGGCGATCGCCTGGTTCAGCAGCCCGCCGGGATTGTTGCGCAGGTCGATGACGAAGCCGTTGACGTTGTCCATGCCGCCGGCGGCCTCGACCTGTTCGGCCATCTGTTCCTCGAGGCTGGGGAAGGTCTGGTCCGAAAAGGTGGTGATCCGCAGCACGACGGTTTCACCCTCGACCCGGCTGCGCACGGCGGTCAGGCGGATCGTGTCGCGGATGATGGTCACGTCGAACGGGTTCTCGACCCCTTCGCGCACGACCGTAATGACGATTTCCGACCCGACCGGCCCGCGCATCAGTTCCACCGCCTCGTCCAGGGTCAGGCCCAGCAGGGTGTCGCCATCGACGGCGGTGATGAAATCCCCGGCCATGATCCCGGCCGCGGCGGCGGGGGTTTCGTCGATCGGAGAGACGACCTTGACGAAGCCCTCCTCCTGCGTGACCTCGATGCCCAGGCCGCCGAATTCGCCGCGGGTCTGTTCGCGCATGTCGGCGGCGTCGTCGGGCGACAGGTAGCTGCTGTGCGGGTCGAGCGACGACAGCATCCCGTCGATCGCCGCCTCGATCAGGTCGGCCTCGTCGACCTCCTCGACATATTCGTTGCGGATCCGCTCGAAAATGTCACCGAACAGGTCCAGCTGTTCATAGACGCTGGCATTGTTCAGCGACTCCTGGGCGACCAGGGGGCCGGCGATCTGGGTGGTGGCCACGGCCCCAAGCAGAATGCCGCCCCCGGCGGCCATCGCGAAATTCTTCATCTTGTCCATCCTACCTCAATCCAGCGCGAACCACTCCGCGGGGTTTACGGGAGTTTGCCCCTCCCGCACCTCAAGATAAAGGGTCTCGGTCAGAGAACCCCTGTGCAGACCCGTTGATTCGCTCAAAATGTCTTGAGCGGCCGGGGTCTCGCCGCCCATAAGCCCCAGCGCGGCGCCCCGGGGCAGGACCTGTCCGGCCTCACCGAAGGCCTCGGCCAGGCCGGACAGGACCCATAGCACATCCGGCGCCGGTTCCAGAATCAGCACCGTGCCGTAATCCAGCAGCGGCCCGTTGTAACGCACCGTCACCGCCACCGGCGCGGTCAGCAGCGCGCGCGGGCGGGTTCCGACCAGAATGCCCGGCCGGGCGATTCCGGCGGCGTCGGTCTGGTCGAAACGGCGCAGCACGGCGCCCTGCACCGGCAAGGCCAGGCCGCCCTTCAGCCCTGTCGCATCCGGGGACGGCACGTCGTCGTGGGTCTGCTGGATCTCGGCCAGGCCACTGGCGAAGGCATCGAGCGTTTCGGTCGAGGCGATGATCAGCGAGGTCTGCAACGGGTCTTCGGTAAAGCGGCGCGGCAGGTCGGTCCGATCGGCGATCGCCGCCGACAGCTCGGCCCGGGCGCGGCTGGCGCCCTCCAGCCCGTCCTGCAGCGTCTGCAACGCGCCTTCCTGGATCGCCTGCAGAACCTGCAATTCCTCCAGCTGGGCGCGGAGGGTGTCGACCTCGACCTGCAGCGCCGGCGTGACCTCGGCCAGGATCATCCCCGAGCGCGCGGTGCCGGTCGGCCCCGACGGATGCAGCATCAGCAGCGGCGCCGGCACCCGGTCCATGGTCTGCAACACGCCCAGAAGCCGCGCGACCTCGTCCGCGCGCGCGTCCAGGTCGGCCTGCAGGCTGCGTTCCCGGATCGCCGCCTGGCGCAGCCCGTCGCGCAGGGCGGCCAGCCCGTCCTCGTAGGCGGCGACCACTTCGGTCAGGGCGCTGACCCTGTCGCGGGCGCCCGGCGCCGCCTCGAGCCCCGCCGTCGCCGCCACCAGCCGCTCGGCCGCCGCCTGCGCCGCCGCGGCGGGCCCCTCGGCGACGGCCGGCGTGGCCAACAGGGCGCAGGTCAGGGCAAATGCGCGGATCATTCGTCGATCAGGCTCCGCCCGGTCATCTCGGGCGGCGGCGCCAGCCCCATCAGATCCAGCAGGGTCGGCGCCAGGTCGGCCAGCCGGCCGTCATGCATCCGCGCGCCCGCCGGCCCGCCGACCAGCGCCACATGGACCGGGTTGAGCGTATGCGAGGTATGCGGCCCGCCGGTGTCGGGGTCCACCATCGTCTCGCAATTGCCGTGATCGGCGGTCACGACCATGGCGCCGCCGACCTCGCCCAGCGCGGCGACGACGCGGGCCAGGCTCCGGTCCACCGCCGCGCAGGCCTTGATCGCGGCGTCCAGATCGCCGGTATGGCCGACCATGTCCGGATTGGCGTAATTGCAGACGATCAGGTCATAGCGATCCCGGATCGCGCCGACGAAGGCGTCGGTCACCTCGGCGGCGGACATCTCGGGCTGCAGATCGTAGGTGGCGACCTTGGGCGACGGGGCCAGGTAACGGTCCTCGCCCTGTTCGGGCACCTCTTTGCCGCCGTTCAGGAAGAAGGTGACATGGGGGTATTTCTCGGTCTCGGCGACCCGGAACTGGCGCAGGCCATGGGCGGCGACCCAGGCGCCGATCGTGTTCTTCACCACCTGCTTGGGATAACAGGTGGTCATGAAGCCGTCATGCGCCTGCGAATAATCGACCATGCCCAGCAGCCCGGCCAGGGCGGGGCGGCCCGTGACATCGAAACCGTCGAAATCGGGATCGCCGATCGCGGACAGGATTTCCCGCGCCCGGTCGGCCCGGAAATTGAGGCAGAAAAAGCCGTCGCCATCGCGCATCCCGGGATAATCGCCGATCACCGTGGCGGGCAGGAATTCGTCGGTGACATCCCCGGCATAATTGTCGCGGGCGACCTGGGCGGCATCATCCGCCCTCTCTCCCTCGGCGCTGACCATGGCGCGCCAGGCCGTCTCGACCCGTTCCCAGCGCTTGTCCCGGTCCATCGCGTAATAGCGCCCGATCACCGTGCCGATCCGCGCGCCCCCGGGCAGCTTGCCCTGCAAGTCGGCGATGAACCCGGCGCCCGAACGCGGCGCCACGTCGCGCCCATCGGTGATCGCGTGGATCACCACCGGCACGTCCCGGTCGCGCAGGGCCCTGGCCGCGGCGGCGATGTGATCGAGATGGCCATGGACGCCGCCGTCCGAGACCACGCCCATCAGATGCGCGGTGCCCCCCGACGCTGTCAGCGCCCCGGCGAAATCCACCAGGGCGGCATTGTCGAAGAACGACCCGTCCTCGATCGCCAGTTCGATCTGGCCCAGGTCCATCGCCACCACCCGGCCGGCGCCGATATTCATGTGGCCGACCTCGGAATTGCCCATCTGGCCGCTGGGAAGGCCGACATCGGGGCCATGGGTGACCAGCTGCGCATGAGGGCAGGTGGCCAGGATCCGGTCGAAGGTCGGGGTGTCGGCCAGCAGGGGGGCATTCGCCTCGGGCGCATCGCGCTTGCCCCAACCATCGAGGATACACAGAACGACGGGTTTCGGCGTGGTCATCTTCGGCCTCCTGCTACTGCGGGTGTTGATAGACCCGGTCCGGACAAAGGGAAACCGGTCGATCCCGGGGCGGGCACCAAAATTACGTAATTTTGGTGCGCGTCAGGCCCGGTGATAGGGCGTGCCGGCCAGGATCGACGCCGCGCGATACAGCTGTTCGGCCAGCATCACCCGGACCAGCATGTGCGGCCAGACCATCCGGCCCAGGCTCACGGTCGCCTCTGCTCGTGCGCGCAGGTCGGGCGCGATCCCGTCCGCGCCGCCGATGACAAAGGCCACCTCGGCCCGTCCGTCATCGCGCCAGCCTGCGATCAGCGCTGCGAAATCGGGCGAGGACAGTGCCGGGCCCCGCTCGTCCAGGCAGCAGATCACCGCGCCCGCCGGCACGGCCTTGTCCAGAAGCGCGGCCTCGGCCGCCATGCCGCCACCCTTGCCGTCGACCTCGCGCACCGTGACCGGACCAAGGCCAAGCCCCCGTCCGGTGCGGTCGAAACGCTCCAGGTAATCGTCCGCCAACGCCTTTTCCGGCCCGGCCCGCAGCCGGCCCACGGCACAGATCGCAACCCGCATCAGCGGGCGTCGGCCCGGCCCTCGGGCGTCAGCCACATCTTCTCGAGCTGGTAGAACTCGCGCACTTCGGGCCGGAAGACATGGACGATCACGTCGCCCGTGTCGATCAGCACCCAATCGCCGGTGTCCTTGCCCTCGACCTTGGCCGAAATGCCGTGATCGGCTTTCAGCCGCTCGGTCAGCTTTTCCGCGATCGCGGTGACCTGGCGGGTCGACCGCCCCGAGGCGATGACCATGTAATCGCCGATCTCGGACTTGCCGCGCAGGTCGATTTGCACGACGTCTTCGGCCTTGTCATCGGAAAGGGAGGTCAAGATCGCGCCCAGCAGGGTTTCGGGCGTCGGGCGGGTCGCAGCGGTCATCACGCCGGTCCCGGGTTCCGCGGCATTCGCCGCCGATGAGGAAAGAGACAGTTCATCGTCCTCCTGATACGCGCCGCCTGGCCCCGGCGCTGGGTCTGGGTCCAACCTAACCGCGCCGGGACGACATTTCAATGAAGCCGCGCGCGACCCGCCGGGCCAGCGGATACTGGCGGCCAGCCTGTCCTCGGACGACCTGGCGCTGTTGCTGGCCGCCGGGGTTCTGGCGGTGATCGGCCTGGCGATGGAAGACGCCGCCCGCGCGGCCGAGGAAAACCGGGGCTTTGTCTGATGCGGATCGTCGTGCGGCTGGATGTGATGATGGCCCGGCGCAAGATGCGCGGGCGGGAGCAGGCCGAACAGGTGGGCATTACCGAACAGACCCCGCGCCTGCTGACATCCGGCAAGGTCAAGGGCGTGCGCTTCGAAACCCTGGCGGTGATCTGCGCCGCTCTGGACGGCCAGCCGGGCGACCTGCTCGAGGCGGCTGCGGACGACTGATCTTGCGGGCGGCGCGGCCCTGCGGCAGTGTCGCCCGGTCCAATGCCCGGAGGCCCCATGAGCGACCAGACCCGCGCCGCCCGCTTGCTGCACCTGCGCGCCGAGACCCTGCAGAAGGGCGATCCGGTCGCCCTGCCGCTTACCCTGGCCTCGATGTATCACCTGCCGGGCGATCCCGCCGGCGTGCCCGGCTACGGCCGCATGGACAATGCCACGGTCGAGGCGCTGGAACATGCGCTGGCCCTGCTCGAGGACGCCCCCTGCCTGGCCTTTCCGTCGGGCATGGCGGCGATCTCGGCGGCTCTCTTCGCCACGCTCAAGGCGGGCGACCGGCTGCTGATCCCCTCCGATGGCTATTACACCACACGCCTGCTGGCCGACCGGTTCCTGGCCAGGCTGGGCGTGACGGTCGACACGCGCCCCACGGCCAGCTTCGCCGAGGGCGGCCTTGCCGGCTATGCGGTGGTGTTCCTCGAAACCCCGTCCAATCCGGGGCTGGACCTGTGCGACCTGTCCGCGATCTGTGCCGAGATCCGCGCGGCGGGCGGGGTCAGCATCGTCGACAACACCACCATGACGCCCTTCGGCCAGCGCCCGCTGGACCTGGGCGCCGATATCGTCGTCGCCTCCGACACCAAGGCGCCGAACGGCCATTCCGACGCGCTGATGGGCCATGTCGCCACCCGCGACGACAACCTGCTGGAGGAGCTGCGCGCCTGGCGCAAGCTGGGCGGCGGCATCCCCGGCCCGTTCGAGGCCTGGCTGACCCATCGCGGGCTGGAAACGCTCGAATTGCGGTTCGCCCGGATGTGCGACAGCGCCGAGGCGCTCGCCCCGCGCCTGGCCGACCATCCCAGGGTGGCAAGGCTGCGCTATCCCGGCCTGCCCGGCGATCCGGCGCACAACCTGGCCCGCCGCCAGATGGCCCGGCCCGGCCTGCTCATCGGGCTGGAGCTGGACAGCGCCGAGACGGCCGAACGGTTCATCGACACCTGCCCCCTGCTGCAACCGGCGACCTCCTTTGGCGGGGTGCACAGCAGCGCCGAACGCCGCGCCCGCTGGGGCGATGCGGTGGCGCCGGGCTTTGTCCGCCTGTCGGTCGGGATCGAGCCGGTCGAACCGCTGTGGGCGGCCCTCAAGGAAAGTCTCGACGCGCTTTAGGCATCGTGCGGCCCCGCCCCCACCCGGCCCGTTCCGGCCGCGCCCTAGTCCGGCGCCGAGCGTTCCGACCGCAGGGTCGATCCTTCCAGCATCTTGACCTCGCGCTGCGGGAACGGGATCGAAATCCCGTGTTCCTGGAACGCGTCCCACAGCGCCAGATAGACATTGCCGCGGATGTTGGTCAGCCCGCCGGCCGGGTCGTCGATCCAGAACCGCAGGATGTAATCGACCGAACTGTCGCCGAAACCGACGATATGGCAGACCGGCGGGCGAAAGTTCAGCACCCGATCGACCGATTGCGCCGCGTCGATGGCGATCCTGCGCACCTTGTGCGGGTCGTCCGCATAGGCGGTGCCGAAATAGATATCGAGCCGGACAAAGGCGTTGGAATGGGACCAGTTGACCACCTGGGTGGTGATCAGGTCCTCGTTCGGGATCAGGTATTCGCGCCCGTCCCGCGTGGTGATCGACACATAGCGCGCCCCCAGCGCGTTGATCCAGCCGAAGGTTTCGCCGACGGAGATCACGTCGCCGGGCTTGACCGACTTGTCCAGCAGGATGATCACGCCCGACACCAGGTTCGACACCACCTTCTGCAACCCGAACCCGATGCCCACGCCGATCGCGCCGGACAGCACCGCCAGCCCGGTCAGATCGACCCCCACCAACCGCAGCCCGGCAAAGAAGGCCAGCGAATAGACCGCGATCTGCAGCGCCTTGACCGCCAGTTCCCGCATCGACGGGCTCAGATCCTCGTTCGCGCGGATCCGGCTGGCCGAGCCGCGGGCCAGCAGCCGTGCCACATAGATGAACAGCCCCAGCACGGCGATGGCGCGGATCAGCAGCCACAGGCTGAGCCGCGTGTCGCCCATCTCGAGCGCCGCGGAATCGAGCAGCCGCACCGCCTCGTCCGTCAGCCCGAGGATGTTCAGCGTGACCCAGGCCCAGGCGCCCCAGCGCACGATGCCGCGCAGCAGCCCGTTGCCGATGACCCGCGTGGCCAGGATCACGAACAGCCAGGCGGTGGCCAGGTTGGCGATGACCGCCAGCAAGTGGGTCCGCGACGGCCAGGTGATTTCGCGCATCACCGCGATGACGATCCAGATCAGCACCACGAAGACGATCCCGCGCATCCGCTTGTGCACGGTCAGCAACGCCCGAAACCGCCATTTCGGCCAGCCTTCGCGCGAGCGCATCCATTCGTGCAGCCGCGGCCGGATGATGGCGGCAAGGATCCAGGCCACGGCCAGGATCGCGATGGCGATCCCCACCTGATAGGCGTTCCAGGGCCGCAGCAGGCTTTGCAGGAAATCCGTGGCCTGGCCGATCAGGCCCTGGCCGATCTCGACCGCCTCGTCGGCCAGGTTGGGGGCGTCATCCGGTTCCATTGCCCGTCACTCTGGCCGAGGTCCGCGCCCGCGTCCAGCGGCGTCGGGCACGGGACAATCCGGCCGACCAGAGCATCGGTCACGCGGCGCCGTCCGGTTCGAACCGGCGCGGTCGGGGCCTGTCCGCATCGGTCCCGGTCCCGGGCCAGCGTGCACCCGGCACCGTGCGGCCCGCGCGCCTTTCCCTTGCGAGGCGCCGGTCCGGGGTGTATCTGCCACAGGATGAAACGGGTTTTCGACATGGACGACCGCGCCCGCCTGCCCTGGCGGTTCTTCGGCGCCACGCTGACGGTCCTGGCGCGCCTATAGGGTGGCGTCCCGTCCCCTTTTCCCCTGACATCCATGACCCCAGAGGACCCCATGTCCGGCAAGACACTCTATGACAAGATCTGGGAGGCCCACCTCGCCCACGAGGCCGAGGACGGCACCTGCCTTCTGTATATCGACCGCCACCTGGTGCACGAGGTGACCAGCCCCCAGGCCTTCGAAGGCCTGCGCATGGCCGGCCGCACCGTCCGCGCGCCCGAGAAAACCATCGCCGTGCCCGATCACAACGTGCCCACCACCCCGGGCCGCGAAAACCCCGACCAGATGCCCGAGGACAGCCGAATCCAGGTCGCCGCGCTGGATACCAATGCGCGCGATTTCGGCATCCACTACTACCCGGTAAGCGACATCCGCCAGGGCATCGTCCATATCGTCGGCCCCGAACAGGGCTGGACCCTGCCGGGGATGACGGTCGTGTGCGGGGATTCGCATACGGCCACCCATGGCGCCTTCGGCGCGCTGGCCCATGGCATCGGCACCTCCGAGGTCGAACACGTCCTGGCCACCCAGACGCTGATCCAGAAGAAATCCAAGAACATGAAGGTCGAGATCACCGGCAAGCTGCGCCCCGGTGTGACCGCCAAGGACATCACCCTGTCGGTGATCGGCGCGACCGGCACCGCCGGCGGCACCGGCTATGTCATCGAATATTGCGGCGAGGCGATCCGCGACCTGTCGATGGAAGGCCGGATGACCGTCTGCAACATGGCGATCGAGGGCGGTGCCCGCGCCGGCCTGATCGCGCCGGACGAAAAGACCTTCGACTACGTCATGGGCCGCCCCCACGCGCCCAAGGGCGCGCAATGGGAGGCCGCGCTGGCCTGGTGGAAGACGCTCTATTCCGACGATGACGCGCAGTGGGACAAGGTCGTCACCATCGCCGGCGAGGATATCGCCCCGGTCGTGACCTGGGGCACCTCGCCCGAGGACGTGCTGCCGATCACCGCGACCGTGCCCGCCCCCGAGGATTTCAAGGGCGGCAAGGTCGAGGCTGCGCGCCGGTCGCTCGATTACATGGGGCTGACCCCGGGCCAGAAACTGTCGGATATCGAGATCGACACGGTCTTCATCGGGTCCTGCACCAATGGCCGGATCGAGGATCTGCGCGCCGCGGCCGAAATCCTCAAGGGCAAGACGATCAAGGTCAAGCGCGCCATGGTCGTGCCGGGATCGGGGCTTGTCCGCGCCCAGGCCGAGGAAGAGGGGCTGGCAGAGATCTTTCAGCAGGCCGGGTTCGAATGGCGCATGGCCGGCTGTTCCATGTGCCTTGCGATGAATCCCGATCAATTGTCCGAGGGCGAGCGCTGCGCCTCGACCAGCAACCGCAACTTCGAGGGTCGCCAGGGCTACAAGGGGCGCACGCATCTTGTCAGCCCGGCCATGGCGGCGGCGGCAGCGGTCACCGGCAAGCTGACCGATGTGCGGGAAATGATGTAAGGCGCGCGCTCATCAAGGCCGTCGCCCTGTCTTCGCGAAGACGAGGCGAAGGCTCGGATGAGCGGCCCCGAAAAGGATACGACAATGGAAAAGTTCTCCACCCTCACCGGGATCGCGGCACCCTTGCCGCTGGTCAATATCGACACCGACATGATCATCCCCAAGCAGTTCCTCAAGACGATCAAGCGCTCGGGCCTGGGCGTGAACCTGTTCGACGAGATGCGCTATGACCGGCAGGGCAACGAGATCGCCGATTTCGTGCTCAACCAGCCCGCCTATCGTGAGGCGAGCATCCTGGTGGCAGGGGACAATTTCGGCTGCGGTTCCAGCCGCGAACATGCGCCCTGGGCGCTGCTCGATTTCGGCATCCGCTGCGTGATCTCGACCAGTTTCGCCGACATCTTCTACAACAATTGCTTCAAGAACGGCATCCTGCCGGTCGTCCTGCCGCAGGACGATGTCGCCAAGCTGATGGATGACGCCGAACGCGGCGCCAACGCGACCCTGACGGTCGACCTGGAAAGCCAGACCATCACCGGCCCCGACGGCGGCACGATCGCCTTCGAGGTCGACCCCTGGCGCAAGCATTGCCTGCTCAACGGGCTCGACGATATCGGGCTGACCCTGGAAAAGGCCGCGTCGATCGACGCCTTCGAGGCCCGCGCCGCGGCCGAACGCCCCTGGGTCTGATCGAAATCGGCGCATCTGCCTGATTGCGCGGCATTCGACTGAAATGCCGCGCAGATCGCGCCCGGCCATCCCGGCAATATTTCGCGGGAATAACCAAGGCTTGTCCCATATGTAGTGGATGCCTTGGTTCGGCCTTTGGATGGTTGCAAACCCGCACCACTCTTGCCCCAAAAGCGCCCTGATCCTTGGGCTAATCTCGGACCTGCACTTGCAGCACAATCGGGATCTGGGCAACATTATGGCAAAGTTGAGGCAGCTTGCCACAAACTGGCGAGTTCAGACTGGGACAAGGCGCCGGCATCGTATCGGCTCCGACCGGATTGAGGATAACGGGGCAGTGATTTCCCGAATGTTCAGCGCACTTGTGCGCGCAATGCTTGTCGTGCTGATGATCGCGACTCCGTCGATCCTGTTGCCCGGCACCACCGCCGACACGGCGCAGATCGTCGCGCTGCTCGGCATCGCCGCGGCACTGTTCACCTTCATCGAATACAATTCGACCTATCCCAGCCTGGTGGAGTTCCGCCAGGCCCCGCCCTTCAACCGCCTGCGGTTCCTCGGCCTGTTCGCGACGGTCTTTGCCCTGACCCTGATCGCCAAGGGCGTGCATGAGCCGACCACGCTGACCCGCCTGTTCGAGGCCATGGGCACCCGGATCGCCGAGGTGATGGATTTCCCCTATTCGCCGGTCCGCCTGATGGTGCTGATGCTGCCGCCCGAGGCGACCCATGATCTGGCCGCTTCGGTGCGCACGGCGGCCGGGCTCAGCTATCTTGTGTCGCTTCTGGCGCTGGGCGCCTTCGTGCTGATCCTGCGCATGACCGGATGGCCGACCCGGCACGGCAGTTTCAATGTCTGGGTGAACCTGCCCACCTTCGACCCCACCGCCGGTGGCGACGTGGTCGAACGGCTGGACCGGGACGCCTCGATCAACCTGATCCTCGGCTTTCTGCTGCCGTTCATCATCCCGGCGGTTGTGAAACTCGCCTCGGACCTGTTCAATCCGATCAGTCTGCAGGATCCGCAGACGCTGATCTGGACGATGGCAGCATGGGCCTTCCTTCCCGCAAGCATGATCATGCGCGGCATCGCGATGAACCGGGTCGCGCGGATGATCTGCAAGCAGCGCCGCCGCGCCGCAGCCGCCCGCGCCGAGGCCGGCAAGGACCCGCTGCCCGCCTGATCGCGGGTCTGGCCATGGCTCTGGTCCTGGCCGTGCCGGGCCGGGCCGAGACCCTGCGCATCGCGGTCTTCGCCGCGCCGTTGTCGCGCGATGGGCCGGGCCTGTTGCTGCGCGATATCCTGCGGGCAGAGGACGACCAGATCGCCGCCACCGTGGCGATCATCGCCCAGGTCGATCCCGATATCCTGCTGCTGACCGATGTCGATCACGACACCGATCTTGTCGCCCTGACGGCCCTCGCCGAGATGCTGAATGCGGCCGGCGCGCCCTATCCGCATCGGTTCGCCCTGCGCTCCAATGCCGGGATGGCGACCGGGCTGGACCTGGACGGCAACGGCCGCGCCGGAGAGCCGCGCGATGCCCAGGGCTATGGCCGTTTTGCCGGCGATGGCGGGCTGGCGCTGCTGTCGCGATATCCCGTGCAGACCGATGCCGTGCGCGACCTGTCGGGCCTGCTGTGGCGCGACCTGCCCGGCGCCACCCTGCCCATGGTCGACGACGCGCCCTTCCCGTCGGCCGAGGCGCAGGCGGTTCAGCGGCTCGGCTCCACCGGCCATTGGGTCGTGCCGGTCAGCGTCGGGGACAGGACGCTCACGCTGATGGCCTGGTCCGCCACGCCACCGGTCTTCGACGGGCCCGAGGATCGCAACGGGCTGCGCAACCGCGACGAATTGCGGCTGTGGCAGGTATTGCTGGATGGCGGGCTGGGCGCGTCGCCGGCACCGCCATTCGTGATCCTGGGCAATGCCCAGCTGGATCCGGTCGATGGCGACGGGATCAACGCCGCCATGGTCGACCTGCTGGCCGATCCGCGGCTGCAGGACCCGGCACCGCTTTCCGAAGGTGGCCGCCTGGCCGCCGATCCCGATCATCGGGGCGACCCGGCGCTGGATACCGCCGATTGGGACGGGCCGGGGAACCTGCGGGTGGCCTATGTGCTGCCCTCGTCGGACCTTCGGGTGACCGGATCGGGCGTGTTCTGGCCCGCGCCGGACAGGCCCGAAGCAAGGTTACTGGGCGACGATGGGCTGGCCGCCGGGCCGCATCGGCTTGTCTGGGTGGACATCCTGCCCTGACCCGGCCCGGATCACCGTCGCGCGATCCGCGGGCCGGAAGTCGGGCAGATGCCGGGTGAACGCGGTGTCCGACAACCAATGCGGTGTGTCCCACAGATACCGCATCTCCAGAAGCTCGCGCGCCAGTTCCCAGAACGGGCTTGCCAGACGCATCATGCCCCAGGCAAAGCGCACCGTTTTCAGCGGCCGGCCCAATGCGGCTTCCAGCTCCGACCGGATGTCCTGCGTGGTCAGGCAATGGCCAGGAAAGGGGATATCCTCGAACCCGGCCAGATCGGCCCGCCTGTCGGCCAGCATCACCGCCGCCCGGGCCCAGTCGGGCAGGTAGCAGAAGGCATGCGGCACCTCGACCCCGCCCGGCGTGGTGATCCGCCCGCGTCCGAGAGCCCGCAGGTAGATCATCGAGAACACGTCGTCGGCGCGATCCGGGTCGATGAAACTCCCGGCGCGCAGAACGATCGTGCGCACCGGGCTGTCACGATAGGCGGCCTCCAGGTCCTTGCGAAGCTGGCCCTTGCGCGAACAGGGGATCTGCGGCGTCGTTTCGGACCAGGGCGCCGGGGCGGTGCCGAAATTGTAGACGTTGCCGGGCAGGATCACGGTCGCACCGCTCGCCTTGGCCGCGGCGATCACCTGGGCGGTGATCCGGGGCAATTGCCCCGCCCAGTCGTGATAATTCGGCGGGTTGAGCCCGTTGACGATGACATCGACGCCCCGCGCGGCAGCGGTCATGTCCGTGCCGCGCCGGTAGCGCCGGACATCCCAGCCGGCCGCCGCGAAAGCCGCGGCGCTATGGGCCCCCAGCTTTCCGCCGGCGCCGAGGATCAGAACACTCTGTTGCATGGGACCTCCTTTGAATATGTGTCGACCGGCAGGGTGAGGCCATTCGTCATTGAAATGAATTGCCTGATTCCGAAGGTCGTGTATTCATGGATGAATGGGTAATCCTCTGCGCGATCTTGACTGGTCCCTGGTCCAGACCTTCCTTGCGGTGGCCGAGGGTGGCAGCCTGTCCGCCGCCGCGCGCGCTCTGGGCCTGAGCCAGCCGACACTGGGCCGGCAGGTCCGCGCACTTGAGGACACCCTGCGCGCCGACCTGTTCCTCCGCCATGCCCGCGGCCTGAGCCTGACCGACACCGGCGCCGCCCTGCTGGAACCCGCCCGCGCCATGCGCGAAGCGATGCACCGGATCGCCCTGACCGCCGCCGGGCGCGAGGCGCGGCTGGAGGGCACGGTGCGCCTGACCGCCAGCGTGATGACGGCCCTGTTCCACCTGCCGCCGATCGTGGCCCGGATCCGCCGCGAGGAGCCCGACATCGCGATCGAGATCCTGCCCAGCGACATCAGCCAGAACCTGCTGTATCGCGAGGCCGATATCGCCCTGCGCATGTATCGCCCGCGCCAGCTGGACCTGGTGACCCGCCACCTGGGCGAGATGAGGCTGGGAATGTATGCCGCGCGCGCCTATGTCGACCGCCGCGGTCGGCCTGCGGGTCCGCAGGATTTCCCGGACCATGACTTCATCGGCTACGATCAGGATCCGGCGATCGTCGACGGCATGAACGCCGCCGGCTTTCCGGTGACGCGCGACTTCTTTCGCACCCGCTGCGACGACAACGCGGTCTATTTCAATCTGCTGCGCGCCGGGTGCGGCCTGGGCTTTTCGCAACGGGTCGTGGCCCGGGATTTTCCCGACCTGGTCGAGATCCCGGTCGGGGTCGATCTGCCGACCCTGCCGGTCTGGCTGACCGCGCATCAGGCGATGCGCGACACGCCGCGGATCAGGCGGGTCTGGGACATGCTGGCCGAGGGTCTGGCGCCGCTGGTTTCTTGACCCTGCCGGGGGGACCGGATAGGCGAAGGCGACCCGAATTTCCAAAGGAATGCCCCGATGTCCGACCGTTCCCTATTGATCCTGCCCGGCGACGGGATCGGCCCCGAAGTCATGGCCGAGGTGCGCAAGGTCATCGCCTGGTATGGCGACAAGCGCGGCCTGGATTTCGACGTGAGCGAAGACCTGGTCGGCGGCGCCGCCTATGACGCCCATGGCACCCCGCTGACCGACGCGACGATGGACAAGGCGCAAGAGGTCGACGCGGTTCTGCTGGGCGCCGTCGGCGGGCCGCAATACGACGATCTGGATTTCGGCGTGAAACCCGAACGTGGCCTGCTGCGCCTGCGCAAGGAAATGGACCTGTTCGCCAATCTGCGCCCGGCCCAGTGCTTCGACGCGCTGGCCGATTTTTCGTCGCTCAAGCGCGATGTGGTGGCGGGCCTCGACATCGTCATCGTGCGCGAACTGACCAGCGGCATCTATTTCGGCGAACCGCGCGGGATCATCACCGAGAACAACGAACGCGTCGGCATCAACACCCAGCGCTACACCGAATCCGAGATCGAGCGCGTCGCCCGCGCCGCCTTCGACCTGGCGATGAAGCGCGGCAAGAAGCTGTGCTCGATGGAAAAGGCCAATGTCATGGAATCGGGCATCCTGTGGCGCGAGGTCGTGACCGAGGTCGGCAAGGATTACCCGGACGTGGCCCTGTCCCACATGTATGCCGATGCCGGCGCGATGCAGCTGTGCCGCTGGCCCAAGCAGTTCGACGTGATCGTCACCGACAACCTGTTCGGAGACCTGCTGTCGGATGCCGCGGCGATGCTGACCGGCAGCCTGGGCATGCTGCCCTCGGCCAGCCTCGGCCTGCCGATGGCCAATGGCCGGCCCAAGGCGATGTACGAACCGGTCCACGGTTCGGCCCCCGATATCGCCGGGCAGGGCAAGGCCAACCCGATCGCCTGTGTGCTGAGTTTCGCCATGGCGCTGCGCTATTCCTTCGATGAAGGGGCCGAGGCCGACCGGCTGGAGCAGGCCGTGAACCAGGTGCTGGCCGATGGCCTGCGCACCGCCGACCTGCTGGGCGAAGAGGGGGTCGAGCCGGTCTCGACCATCCAGATGGGCGATGCGATCGTCGCGGCGCTGGACGCGAGCCTCTGAGCCATTCGCACGTGACGAAACCGGCGGCCCTGCGGGGCCGCTTTTCGTTTGCCCCCTTTTGCGGGGCCCATCGTTAGTGCTAACGGTCGGGAAACCGGCAGGGGGGCGGCGTATGTCGGCCAATGTGCGCGGCGCCGTGCTGGCGCTGATCGGCTTTGCGATCTTTTCGACCCACGATGTGGTGATCAAGGTGCTGGGCGAAAGCTACAGCCCGGTCCAGATCGTGTTCTTTTCCGTCCTTTTGTCGTTTCCGCTGGCCACGGTGATGCTGATGCGCGACGCCAAGCCGGGCACGCTGCTGCCGGTCCATCCCTGGTGGATCGCCCTGCGGACCGCGGCGGCGGTGATCACCGGCCTGTCGGCCTTCTATGCCTTTTCGGTCCTGCCGCTGGCCCAGACCTATGCGATCCTGTTCGCCGCGCCGCTGCTGATCACGGTGCTGGCGATCCCGATCCTGGGCGAGGTGGTGCGCCTGCGCCGCTGGATCGCCGTGGCCGTCGGACTGGCCGGGGTGATCGTGGTGCTGCGGCCCGGCGCGACCGAACTGACCCTGGGCCATGCGGCCGCGCTGGCCGCGGCGGTCGGCGGCGCGGTGGTGTCGATCATCGCCCGCCGGATCGGCACCGAAGAACGCCCGGTGGTGATGTTGCTGTATCCGATGGTCGCGAATTTCGTGCTGATGGGCGCGGCGTTGGCCTGGGTCTATGAACCGATGCCGGTCGAACACCTGGGCCTGCTCTTCGTCATCTCGGCCCTGGCCTGGACCGGCTCGCGGCTGATCCTGGAGGCCTATCGCAGCGGCGAGGCGGCGATCATCGCGCCGATGCAATATTCGCAAATCATCTGGGCCTCGGCCTTCGGCCTGATCTTCTTCGGCGAGGGGATCGACGGGGCGACGATGCTGGGCACCGGGATCATCATCGCCTCGGGGATCTATATCGTCCTGCGCGAAAGCCGGGCCAACGTGTCGGCCCATCGGCCGGTCCTGCGCACAAGGTCGCGCCCGTCGATGGGGTCGGCGCCCCGGATCGGCAGCGTTCTGCGCCTGTCGGGCCAGCACCCCGACCAGAAAGCCGAAGCCGAATAACGCGCTTTAACGCTTGCAAATCGCCGTGCGCGCGGATACCTGACCGCCCACGGTCGGAGTGTAGCTCAGCCTGGTAGAGCACTGTCTTCGGGAGGCAGGGGTCGGAGGTTCGAATCCTCTCACTCCGACCAGTATTTTCAATGACTTGCCAACGTTCCCCAGTTGCGCTTACGGCTGCGGTAAGCCCATGGTAAGCACGGCAGAAGTAAATCCGGGTCATTTCGGGTCGAATCTGACCCTCTCGGCTATCGGCTCAGCAGCTTCGGCAGGATCGCCGTCATTGCTGAACGGAACTCACCCTGTCGCCCATAGCCCGGAAACGGCACAACCTCAAACTGACACGGTCGTCCCGACGCTGAAATCGCAGCTTTGACCGGTGCCGCGATACCTTTCAGGAAGGCCACGACAAGCGGCGCTCGGTAGGCCGTTAGCCGTGCTGCCAACGATTGGATGTTTGAAGCATGGAGCGCCGTCTTCTTCGATCCTGAAAGCCTGTTCACCGGTTCCAACACCAGATCGTCCAGATAGAAGCCCGCTTGCTTGAACGCTTCGACAAAGGTCGGACTGTCTCCGATGTGTGGCGCAAGAACTTGGCGAAATTGCCCATGAACCTGACCGGTCTGCTTGTAGAAGAAGTCGCCCCCGGCAGGCGCGCTTTCACCGACGAAAAGCACCTTGATCTTCGCGGGCCGATAACTTGCCCGCAATGGTTCTACGTCCTGAAAGGTCATCCGCTGCCGGTCCGCCCCCTAAGATAGATAGAGATAGATATACCCTATCGTGAGCTTGTTTTCCACGGCGCCGCCTTCGCGCCCCTGACACGCGCGGCGGCTTTGTGGGAACGCAGAATTGCGGCGCCTGCAGAGAGGCGCATAGCCAAGGTCCGACAGGGTTGCGCCGGTGATCCGCTCCTCACCGCGCGAGATTGCCGCAACTGCGGCCCGCGTGACGATCTCGACAGCCTCGCCGATCAATCCCCCCGACAGATCGTGGATGATCTTCGCCAAGGGTTCGCGCGACAGATCGGAGGCATCGGCGAGCGCCAGACTGGCTTCCAGGCTGTCGAGAAGCGTCGCGAACTCTTCTTCATATGGCCATCGTGGAATGGGGATCTTATCGAAGCGGGAGCCCATTTCGTCCCTGTCATGCACTGCATCGTAGATCGCGATCTTGCCGACAAGGACGGGTGAAATGTCATGCACCCGCGCAATCCGCCGCAAGAGCGAGAAGATTGCCTTCACATCCTGGCGGCGCCCGCGCAATGCGCTGCGGAACTCGTCGGATATCCGGCACGGCTTCAACACACTGGCTGCACAAACGGAGAAGCTGCTGGCCGAGGCCCCGTATCCTGGCCACCTGTTCGTGTTCCGCGGCCGCCGGGGTGACCTTGTGAAGATCATCGGGTGGGACACGCAAGGCGCTTGCCCGTGTGCAGGCCTGCAGGGTGCATATGCACCGCAAATGCGTGGACATCCGGGAAAGCGAAGGTTCTGCCATCGCCGAGGACGCGATCAAACGCATCGCCGCCCTCCATGCGGTGGAAAAAGCGGCGCGCCATGAATTCGCCGAAGAACGCGTAGCCCTGCGGCAGGCAAAGGCGAAGCCGGTCCTTGAGGATCTGGAGGCATGGCTGTGCTCCCGTCGCAGATCACAGAATGCCCCATATCGACGCACTGATGCCCTGGACCTGGACATCTCAACAAGTCAACGCCAGTCAGACCGGACGGATCCAGAGGACCGGACCGGAGAGGCGTCTTTTCCGACGGTCGAACCGAGCGTCTGCGCGGGATCAAGGCCGCAGCCCGCCGCGCATCGCCGTCCCCGCGTCCGTCCCCGCGCCACCCCCGCCCGGACTTTCGCACCGACGCGCGACCGACGGTCCGCCGAACGGTGTTTTCGTTTTGCCTCGGCGGGTTGAAGGCCTTCGGTCGCGCGCGCGCCAGAGCTTGCGCGCGGTGCGCCCGGGCTGCGGCAGATCGGCGCCCCCCTGTTCCGCCCGGCCCCCTTGATCCACATCAAAGAGTAACGCCCGATATATCTTCAAAAGGGCAATCAACGCGTCACGACAATCCCGGGATTCGCCAGATCATGAGCACCTCCGACCAGCCTCCCTCGCTTTATGCCGCGCGCGAACCGGTCTTTCCCCGCAAGGTGAAGGGCAAGTTCCGCTCGATGAAGTGGATCATCATGGCTGTGACGCTGGGCATCTATTACCTGACGCCCTGGATTCGCTGGGATCGCGGCCCGGAACTGCCGGACCAGGCGGTGCTGATCGACATGGCGAACCGGCGGTTCTTCTTCTTCTGGATCGAGATCTGGCCGCATGAATTCTACTTCATCGCCGGGTTGCTGATCATGGCCGGGCTGGGCCTGTTCCTGTTCACCTCGGCGCTGGGCCGGGTCTGGTGCGGCTATACCTGCCCGCAGACCGTCTGGACCGACCTGTTCGTCCTGACCGAACGCTGGATCGAGGGCGACCGCAACGCCCGTGTGCGCCTGTGGAAGCAGAAATGGGACGCCCGCAAGGCCCGTCTGCGGCTGACGAAATACGCGATCTGGGCCCTGATCGGCCTGGCGACCGGCGGCGCCTGGATCTTCTATTTCGCCGATGCCCCGACGCTCGCCCAGGGCCTGCTGACCGGCACCGCGCATCCGGTCGCCTACACGACCATGTTCATCCTGACCGCGACCACCGTGTTCATGGGCGGCATCGCCCGCGAACAGGTCTGCATCTATGCCTGCCCCTGGCCGCGGATCCAGGCGGCGATGATCGACGAGGACACGATCACCATCGGCTACCGCGAATGGCGCGGCGAGCCGCGTGGCAAGCACCGCAAGGGCGACGGATCGGAAAATCTGGGCGATTGCATCGACTGCATGGCCTGCGTCAATGTCTGCCCGATGGGGATCGACATCCGCGACGGCCAGCAGCTGGAATGCATCACCTGCGGGCTGTGCATCGACGCCTGCGACGACGTCATGACCCGGATCGGCAAGCCACGCGGCCTGATCGATTATTTCGCGCTCAAGGACGAGGCGGCGGAACGGGCCGGCGGCGCACCGGTGCCGCTGTGGAAACACATCTTCCGGCCGCGCACGATCCTTTACACGGCATTGTGGTCGGCGGTCGGCGTCGCGCTGATCGTGGCGCTGTTCATCCGTTCGGACATCGACCTGACCGTCGCGCCGGTGCGCAACCCGATCTATATCCCCTTGTCCGACGGTACGATCCGCAACGTCTACGAGGTGCGCCTGCGCAACATGCATGGCGAGGAACGCCCGTTCCTGCTGACCGCGGACAGCGCGGCCGCCCTGTCGCTCGAGATCGAGGGCGATGACGGTGACCGGACCGTGGCCGTGCCGGCGGACAGCACCGAGCTGGTGCGGGTCTATGTCCATGCCGCGCCCGGCAGCGAGGCGGCGACCGGCGACCGGACCGAATTCCGGCTCTGGGTCGAGGACATGACCAACAACGAACGCGCTTTCGAGGATACCCACTTCAACGGCATGGGGAGCAACTGACATGAAGGAAATCACCGGACGCCACGTCCTTATCGGATTTGTGGGCGCTTTCACGATCATCGTCGGGGTGAACCTTTACCTCGCCTTCAGCGCGGTGAGCACCTTTCCGGGGCTCGAGACGCCCAGCGCCTACATCGCCAACCAGACCTTCGACGAGGACAAGTCGGCACAGGAGGCGCTGGGCTGGACCGTCGCCGCGTCGGTCGAGGGCGAAGACCTGGTCGTGCGGATCACCGACGCCGCCGGCGCGGCGGTCCGGACCGAAGAGCTTGGCGGCATCCTGGGCCGCCCGACCACGGTGCGCGACGATCAGGACCTGGACTTCGCCTGGAGCGACGGGGCCTATCGCGCGCCGATCGGCGCGGTCGAGGACGGCAATTGGGATTACCGGATGGAGGCCCTGGCGCTGGACGGCACGCCCTTCAAGCAGAGGGTCGAGGTCGCCTTCCCGGAATGAGCAACGCCGAATACACCTCTCCGGCCGCTTGCCCGGCCTGCATCGCCACCCCGCTGGCGACCGATCGCGCCAGCCGCACGGCGACGGACGGCGCGCAAGAGGTGCATCTGTCGCTGCCGACGATCCATTGCGCGGCCTGCATCTCGGGCGTGGAAAACGGGCTGAGCCGGATGGCCGGGGTGCAGGATGTCCGCGTCAACCTGACCCGCAAGCGCGCCACGGTGCGCCTGGCCGCGGGGGTGGACCCGCAGACCCTGGCCCGGCAATTGTCGGATATCGGCTACGAGGCGCAGCTGCTGGACGGCGCGACCCTGTCGGCGGGCGAAAGCGACCGGCTGGCGCGCGACCTGCTGATGCGGCTGGGCGTGGCCGGCTTCGCGATGATGAACATCATGTTGTTGTCGATCTCGGTCTGGGCCGGGGCGACGGATGCGACCCGCGACCTGTTCCACTGGATTTCCGCCGCCATCGCCCTGCCGACGATCCTGTTCGCCGGCCAGCCGTTCTTTCGCAATGCCTGGGCGGCGCTGTCCCATGCGCGGCTGAACATGGATGTGCCGATCTCGCTGGCGCTGCTGCTGGCGACCGGCGTGTCGCTGTATGAAACCGCCCATGGCGGCAAGCACGCCTATTTCGATGCCGCGGTGTCGCTGAACTTCTTCCTGTTGGCCGGGCGGTTCCTGGACCAGAAGATGCGCTCGGTCGCGCGGTCTGCGGCGACGCAGCTGGCCGCGCTGGAAGTGCCGACGGCGCTTCGCCTGAACGGCGACGACGCCGAAACCGTGTCTCTGGGCGATGTCGCGGTGGGCGATCTGCTGCTGGTGCGGCCGGGCAACCGGGTGCCGGTCGACGGCGTGATCGAGGCCGGCGCGAGCGAGCTGGACCGCGCCTTCCTGACCGGCGAGACCGACCCGGTGCCGGTCGCCATCGGCGCCGAGGTCCGGGCCGGCGAGGTCAACCTGACCGGACCGCTGACCGTGCGCGCCACCGCGGTGGGCGAGGACACGCTGCTGCATTCCCTGGCCGACCTGGTCAGCGTCGCCGAAGAGGCCAAGTCGAAATACAACTCGCTCGCCAACCGGGCGTCGCGGATCTATTCGCCGGTGGTGCATCTGATGGCGCTGTCGGGCTTTCTGACCTGGATGTGGTTGACCGGCGGCGATGTGCGGGTGTCGATCATGATCGCGGTGTCGCTGCTGATCATCACCTGCCCCTGCGCCCTTGGCCTGGCCGTGCCCGCCGTGTCGACCGTCGCCTCGGGCAAGCTGTTCCGCGCCGGGCTGCTGATCAAGCACGCCACGGCGCTGGAGCGGCTGGCCGAGGTCGACGAGGTGGTGTTCGACAAGACCGGCACGCTGACGCTGGGCAGGCCGACGCTGAAGGGCGCGGAGGGGATCGCCCCCGAGGCGCTGGCCCTGGCGGCGGCTCTGGCCCGGGTGTCGGCCCATCCCCGGTCCGTTGCCATCGCCGATGCGGCGCGCGCGCTGGGGCTGCCCCCCGCCCCGCTGGAGGAGGCCACGGAATATCCCGGTCTGGGCATCGAAGGCATCGTCGGCGGCCGCAAGGTGCGGCTGGGCCGCGCCGAATGGGCGGGCGACATCGGCGCCGCCGCGCCGCAGCCGACCGGCGCCACGCTGCTGGTCGTCGACGGCGGCGCGGCGACCCCGTTCCGGTTCGAGGACACGATCCGTCCCGGCGCCCAGGCGCTGATCGCGCATCTGGCCGAGCGCGGCCTGCCGGTGACGCTGTTGTCCGGCGATACGCCCCAGGCGGTCGCCCACCTGGCCGACCAATTGGGGATCACGACCTGGCGTGCCGGCATGCTGCCGCATGAAAAGGCCGAATATCTGGAGGGTCGCGCCGCCGCCGGTCAGCGGGTGATGATGGTGGGCGACGGGCTGAACGACACCGCCGCCATCGCCACCGCGCATGTGTCGATCGCGCCGGCCAGCGCGCTCGAGGCGACCCGGGTGGCCGCCGATGTGGTTCTGGTGTCGCCCGATCTGTCGCATATCGCCGACGCCCTGCGGATCGGCGGCCGGGCCCGGCGCCGGATCCTGGAGAATTTCGTCATCGCCGGCGTCTACAACGCGATCTCGATCCCGATCGCCTTTCTTGGCTTCGCCACGCCGCTGGCCGCCGCCATCGCGATGTCGACCAGTTCGATCGTCGTCTCGCTCAACGCCCTGAGGACCCGCTGAATGGAAATCCTGCTTGTGCTCATCCCGATTTCGATCGGCCTTGCCGGTTTCTGGCTGCTGTCGTTCTTCTGGTCGGTCAGGAACAAGCAATATGACGACCCCGAGGGCGCGCGCTATCGCATCCTGCGCGACGATTACGACGATCACCCGGCCGAGGATTGAGCCGGAGGCCCCGGGTCGGGCCCGGGGCGCGTTGTCGCCGGGCCTGACCGTCCCGGGCTGGACCCGGGACCTCTTGCCCCGTCGGATCCCTTGACGCAGTCGCCCCCCGGACCGTCGCATTCCCTCTTTCGGAACCGTAAGGATCGGTTTACACCGATACCTGCTTCGGTCCGGCCCTTCGGGTCCGGTGAATAGGGAACGCGGTGCGAATCCGCGACTGCCCCCGCAACTGTGAGCGGTGAGCGAAGCCGGCATATGCCACTCGTGCCACAAGGCGCGGGGAAGGCCCGGCCCAGCATCGACCCGCGAGTCAGGAGACCTGCCGAGGTGATCACCCTGTCCGGGTGCGTGGGGCGCCAGGGCAACGGTCCTTCCGTCGAGGTGACATTTTCACTGCCCACGGAAGGAGTCCCTCTTTCCATGGGCGATCACCATCGACTGCCCCGTCCGGGGCGGAAGGAGACGTCACATGACCCATCTTGCCCGGCTGGCCACCCCGCTTGCCGCCCTTCTTGCCTTTCCCGCCACGGCCCAGGATAGTTTCGACCTGGGCGAAATCGTCGTCAGCGGCGCCTTCGTGCCGCTGGACGCAAGCGCCTATGGCCGCGCCGTCACGATCGTCACGAGCGACGACATCGCCCGCAGCGGCGCGACCACCGTGCAGGACGCCATCGCCGCCCTGCCCGGCGTCTCGGTCAGCCGCACCGATCCCTACAACACCCAGGTCCGCATCCGCGGCGGCGAGGGCAACCACACCCTGGTGCTGATCGACGGGGTCGAGGCGATGTCGGGCGAGAACGGCGAATATTTCTTTTCCGGCCTTTCGGCGGCGGATATCGAACGGATCGAGATCCTGCGCGGCCCGCAATCGGTGATCTACGGCTCCAACGCCATGTCGGGCGTGATCTCGATCACCACCGCGCGGCCGGTGGCGGATGGATCGGCCTACCGGGTCGGCTATCTGCTGGGCAGCGATGGCAGCTGGGGGGCGAATTTCACCGGCGCGACCCGCAGCGCGCGGGGCGAGCTGTCCTATGCGCTGATCGCCCGGCATGACGGCGGGTTCGACATTTCCGGCGATGGCGGCGCGGCCGATGAAAGCGACCGGCTGACGCTGAACCTGACCGGCCGGACCCGGCTGGGCGAGGGGGTCGAGGCCGGGTTCACCCTGCGCGCCACCGATCAGGATTACGATTTCGACCGGGCCGATGGCGGCGCGGCGGATGCGGCGGGCTATATCGTCGATGCCGACAACAGCGCCGACCGGACCGAGCGTCTGGGCTCTGCCTGGATCGAGGTCGAGGCGATGGGCGGGCAGATGCTGCATCGGCTGGGATACGAGGGCAACGCCTTTGCCACCGCGCTGTCCGACGATACCGGCAGTGTGACCTCGGACACCGAAAGCGCGATGACGACGCTGGGCTATACGCTCAGCTATGCCGCCGATGGCGGGCTGGTCGAAACCTCGGATCACGTCGTCACCCTGCTGCTGGAGGCCCAGCGGCTGAGCTTCGACGATACCCTGCGCGGCGAAAGCTATGGCCGCGACAGCACCGCGATCGCGCTGGAATATGTCGGGCAGATCAGTCCGGCCCTGGCCATGCAGGCCTCGGTCCGGCGGGATTTCAACGAGGAGTTCGAGGATGCGACCAGCTGGACCCTGGCCGGGTCCTACAGCTTTGCCTCGGGGGTGCGGCTGCATGCCTCGGCCGGGCAGGCTGTGGTCAATCCGAGCATGTACGAACAATTCGGCTTTTTCCCGGGCTTCTATGTCGGCAATCCGGATCTGGAGCCGGAACGCTCGCTTGGTTTCGATATCGGCATCGAAACGCCCTTCGACGGCGGGCGCGGCCTGGTCGACGTGACCCTGTTCCACGAGGATCTGGAGAACGAGATCGTCTATGCCCCGACCTTCGACCGGGCGATCAACCGCGACGGCACCTCGAACCGCAAGGGGGTCGAATTGTCGGTGGACTACCAGGTCAGCCCCGCCGTCGCGCTGTCCTTCGACTACACCTACCTTGACGCGACCGGCGCCGATGGCAGTGTCGAGGTGCGCCGCCCGGGCCATGAGGCGGTGCTGGGCCTGAGCGCCGAGGCCTTTGGCGGCGACGGCACGGTGACGGCGCAGCTGCGGCATGTGGCCGACCTCTGGGACACCCAGTTCTGGGGCAGTTTCGAGACGCTGCAATTGCCCGATTACACGGTCGTGGACCTCGCCATGACCTATGACATCGCCGACAACGTGACCCTGAGCGGCCGGATCGACAACCTGCTGGACGAAGAGGTGTCGGATGTCTGGGGCTATGCCGGGCCGGGCCGCGCGGCCTTTGTCGGGCTCGATGTCACGTTCTGAGGGCATCGCGCTGGCGGTGGCGGCCTGGCTCGCCATCGCCGCGCCGCTGGCGGCCGAGGCGCCGCAGCGGGTGGTGTCGATGAACCTGTGTACCGACCAGCTGGCGATGCTGGTCGCGGCCGAGGGGCAGATCGTCTCGGTGTCCTACCTGGCGCAGGACCCGGGCGCCTCGGCGATGGCCGCGCAGGCGGCGGGGCTGCTGCCCAATCGCGGCCGCGCCGAAGAGATTTTCCTGATGCGGCCCGATCTGGTGATCACCGGCCCCTATTCCAACCCGACCGCCGCCGACATGCTGCGGCGGCTGGGGGTCGCGGTGCTGGTGGTCGACCCGGTCAGCCGGCTGGACGAAATTCCCGACCGGCTGGCGGTGATCGGCGCGGCGCTGGGCCAAGCGGACCGGGCGGCAAAGGTCGCGGCGGACTTCGAGGCCGGGCTGGGCGCGCTGGTCGACACCGGGCCGGAGCGGCCGCGCGCGGCGCTTTATGGCGCCAACGGCTATAGCGCCGGGGACCGGACGCTGGCCGGGCAGATCCTCTGGGCCGCCGGGTTCGACAATATCGCCACCGAACAGGGCATGCCCGATGGCGGCATCCTGCCGCTGGAACTGCTGGCCCTGTCGCAGCCGGACATGATCGTCACCAGCCGGGCCGAACCGGGCGCCTCGCGCTCCGAAGAGATCCTCGACCACCCGGTCGTCGCCGCATTGCGGGACGGCGCGATCCCCGGCCGGATGCGCGACAGCGACTGGGTTTGCGGCACGCCGCATGTTCTGGGCGCCATCGCCGATCTGCGCGGTGCGCGCGAAGAGGCGGGCCGATGAGCCGCGCCCTGGCCCTGCTGGGACTGCTCGTGGCGGGCCTCTTCGCGGCGTCGCTGCTTGTCGGCCCGGCCGGCCTGCCGCCCGGCGCCAGCCTGCGCGCCCTGGTCAGCGGTGAGGGCGCCACGGGCCTGGTGATGCGCGAAATCCGCCTGCCCCGGGCGATCCTGGGCGCCGCGATCGGGGCCGGCCTGGGCATGGCCGGTGCCGCGATGCAGGGCTACCTGCGCAATCCGCTGGCCGAACCGGGGCTGATCGGCGTGTCGGGCTCGGCCGCCCTGGGCGCGGTGCTGGCGCTGCATACCGGGCTGGCCGCCGCCTTTGCCCTGGCGCTGCCGTTGATGGCCCTGGCCGGGGCGGGGCTTGGCGTCGGGCTGGTCATGGCGCTGGCCGGTCCGCGGGGCGGGTCGCTGACGCTGATCCTGGCGGGCATCGCGATCTCGGCCCTGGCCGGGGCGCTGACCTCTTTGGTGCTGAACCTGTCGCCCAATCCCTGGGCCGCGGGGGAAATCGTGTTCTGGATGATGGGATCGCTCGCCGATCGGTCGATGAGCCATGTCGCGCTGGCTCTGCCCTTTCTGCTGGCGGGCATCGCGCTGCTTGCCACGCTGGGCCGGGGCCTCGACGCGCTGACCCTGGGCGAGGACGCGGCGGCCTCGCTCGGGATCCGGATGGCGCGTCTGCGGCTGGGGGTCGTGATCGGCACGGCGCTGGTGGTCGGCGCGGGCACCGCCGTGGCTGGCGCCATCGGCTTTGTCGGGCTGGTGGTGCCGCATGTGCTGCGCCCGCTGGTGGGGGCGGCGCCGGGGCGGCTCTTGTGGGCCTCGGCCCTGGGCGGGGCGGCGATGCTGCTGGCGGCCGATATCGCGGTGCGCGTCGTGCTGCCGGAACAGGACCTCAAGCTGGGCGTGCTGACCGCGCTGGTCGGCGCGCCGGTCTTTCTGCACCTGATCTATCGCATGCGGAGGGCGCTGGCATGAGCCTGCTGAGCCTTTCGGGCCTGAGCGTTCGCCGCGGCGCGCGCGTTGTGCTGAACGAGGCGACGCTCGACATCGGCGCCGGCGAATGCGTCGGGCTGATCGGCCCCAATGGCGCCGGCAAGACCACGCTGATGCGCGCCGCGCTGGGGTTGCTGCCCCACCTTGGGACCAGTTCGCTCGCGCGGATGCCCGCCGCCGCGCGCGCCCGGGCCGCCGCCTGGCTGCCGCAGACGCGCGACATCGCCTGGCCGGTCAGCGTCGAACGCCTTGTCACCCTTGGCCGGTTGCCGCATCTGCGCCCGGGCCAGGCGCCGGGGCCGGACGATCGCGCGGCGGTGGCGCAGGTGCTGGAGCGGCTCGACCTGGCCGGGTTCGCCGACCGCCCGGCGACCGATCTGTCGGGCGGCGAACAGGCAAGGGTGCTGATCGCCCGCGCCCTGGTCCAGGACACGCCGCTGATCCTGGCCGACGAACCGGTCGCGGGCCTGGACCCGGCGCATCAGCTGACCACGATGCAGACCTTTCGCGCGCTTGCCGACGATGGCAAGGCGGCGCTGGTGGCGCTGCATGACCTGGGGCTGGCCTTGCGCTATTGCACCCGGCTGGTGATGCTGCAGGCCGGGCGGGTCGTCGCCGACGGGCCGCCGCGCAAGGTGCTGACGGCAGGGCGCGTGGCGCAGGTCTTCGGCATCACCGCGCTGATGCTGGACAGCGCCGAAGGCCCGGTCTTTCAACCGCTGGCCGTGACCGGCGCAACCGAGGGGGACAGCTGATGGAGGCAATGCGCGATTTCCTGGAACGTGGCGGTCCGGCCCTGTGGGTGATTGCGGCCCTGTCGGTGCTGACCCTGGCGCTGATCCTGTGGAAGACCTGGCGGCTGGCCCGGGCCGGGGCCTGGGCCGGCCGGGTCGCCGAGGCCGCGGTCGCCGAGTGGTGCCGGGGCGCAAGGGAGGCGGCGCAGGCGACAGCCGTCACCGGGCGCGGGGTGCGGGCCGGAGTGGTGCGCGGCGCCCTGCTGGCGGCCCGGACCCTGCCCGACGCCGCCGCGCGCGAGGAGACCACGCGGCTGGCCCGCGCCGCCCTGGCCGGGCTGCGCCAGGGGCTGCGGCCGCTGGAACTGATCGTGACCATCGCGCCGCTGATCGGCCTGCTGGGCACCGTGCTGGGCATGATCGACGCCTTCCGGGCGCTGCAGGACAGCGGCGCGGCCGCCGATCCCGGCGTGCTGGCCGGCGGCATCTGGGAGGCGCTGCTGACCACCGCCGCCGGCATGGCCGTGGCGATCCCCGCCGCCGCCGCGCTGGCCTGGTTCGAAGCCGTGGCCGATCGGGTGCAGGGCGATCTGGAGGATCTGGCGACCCGGATCTTTGTCCATGCCGGGGGCAGCGGCTGATGTTCCGTTTCGCCCAGCCCCGGCCGCGCCGCCGCCCCAGCCTGACGCCGATGATCGACGTGGTGTTCCTGCTGCTGGTGTTCTTCATGCTGGTCGCCCAATACGGCCGCGAGGACAGCATGGCCCTGGCCGCGGGCGGCGCGCCGGGCGCCTGGCAGGGGCCACCGCGTCTGGTGACGGTCACGCCCGGCGCCCTGGCCCTGAACGGTCAGGTCATCGCGCCCGAGGCGCTGGCCGCCGCATTGGCGCCGCTGATGGACGGCCCCGAGGATCCGGTCGTGCTGCGCGGCACCGACGGCGCGACATTGCAGGATCTGGTCCGCGTCACCGAGGCCTTGCGCGACGCCGGCCTCATGCGGCTGATCGTGGTGGAATAGACGGATGCTCTTCGCCCCGCCCCGCCGCCGCGCCCGCGCCGACAGCATCGTGCCGATGATCAACGTGGTGTTCCTGCTGCTGATCTTCTTCCTGATGACCGCGCGGATCGCGCCGACGGCCCCCTTCCCGGTGACCCCGCCCGAGGCGCAGGCGACCGGGGCCGCGGCGGGGGCGGATATCCTGCATGTCGCCGCCGATGGCACCCCGGCCTATGGTGCGGCGACCGGGGCCGACGCGCTGGCCGCGCTGGCCGACAGGACCGCGCCGGGGCCGCTGCTGATCCGCGCCGATGCCGGCCTGCCGATGGCGCAATTCGCCGCCCTGCTGGCCGAATTGGCGGCATTGGGGGTCGACGACCCCCGGCTGGTCACGGTGGCGCCATGAGGGGCGCGGCGGAATTTCTGGCCTTTCTCGGCGTCGCCTCGGGGCTGCATGTGCTGCCCTGGATCGGGACCGAACCGGGCGGCGCGGGCGCGGGGCCGCCCGCGGCCGAGGCGGTCGCGCCGGTCTCGGCCGCGACGGCAGAGCTGGCGGCGCTGGTCGAGGCCTGGACGGCGGCGCCGCAGATCACGGAACGCGGCCCGGCTTTGGCCGCCCCGATGGCGGAGGCGCTTTCGGTCACCCTGCCCGAGGTCGCTTCGGCGCCCACCCGCACTGCGCCGGTCGCCCCCGCGGCGCCGATGGCACAGATGACCGCCCCTGTCGCGCCGATGCCCCAGGCGGCGCTGCCCGTGCCGCAGGTGCAGGCCGACCCCGCCGCCCTGCGCCCCGCGCCGACCGAGGATCGGCCCGCCCGGCCCGAGACGCGCGCCGACCGGCCGGCCCCCACGGCACCGCCCCCCGCGCTGTCAGCGCCGCCTGTCGCCTCGGAGGCGCCGGTGCAGGTCGACCCGGCCACGGCGGCCTCGCCCCATGCGCCGCTCGCGTCGTCCCGGCCGCAGAGCCGGCCCGAGGGCCTGGCGCCGCCGCCGCCAGCCGCTGCGCAGGCGCGCCCGGCCGCCCCGGCCGCTCAGCCCAGCCGTCCTGCACCGCAGGCCACGGCGCCTCAGGCCGCGGCGCCCCGGGCGGCACCCGCTGCGCCCGCCGCCCCGGCCGGGCCCGGCGCGGCGCAGGTTCAGGCGATGATGGGCGAATGGGGCGGGCGGATCCGCGGCGCCATCGAGCAGCGCAAACGCTATCCGGCGGGCACCCGTGCCACGGGCCAGGTGCGGCTGCGGCTGACGGTGTCCACCTCGGGTCAATTGACCGCCCTGGCCATAGCCGGGTCGTCGGGCGATGCGGCGCTGGACCGGGCCGCGCTGGCGGCGGTGCAATCGGCGCGGCTACCCGCGGCCCCGCGCGGGATGCCCGGGGGCAGCCACGGCTTCACCCTCACCCTCAGCTTTCGGCCCTGAGCGGCGGGTCAGCACCACCGCAAGGAATACCAGCACCAGGATCAGGATGATCGTCGGCCCCGGTTCGCTGTTCAGCCAGAAACTGGCATAGACCCCGCCCAGCATGGCGGCGCTGTTCACGGCGACGGCGATCCACAGCATCGCCGACAGGCGCCGGGCCAGCAGAAAGGCGATGGCGCCCGGCGCGATCAGCAGGCCGATCGCCAGGATCAGGCCGACCGCCTTGAGCACCGCGACGATGGTCAGCGACATCGCCGCCAGCAGCCCGTAATGCAACGCGCCCAGGGGCAAGCCCAGCGCCCGGGCCTGGACCGGGTCGAAGGCCTGCAGCGCAAGGTCGCGCCCCTTGACCAGCACCAGCACCGGTATCGCCAGCCCGACGGCGGCGGCCAGCCACAGGTCGGCGGCACCGATGCCGAGGATATTGCCGAACAGGATGTGATCCAGGTGCACATTGGTCGGCACCCAGGCGAACATCACCAGGCCCAGCCCGAACATGCCCGAGAACACCACGCCCATCACGGTGTCGCGCTTGATCCGGCTGTTCGCCTCGAGCCAGCCGGTGCCGACAGCGCAGAGCATCCCGGCGGCGAAGGCGCCCAGCGCCAGGGGCAGGCCGACGAGGTAGGCGATGACGATGCCCGGCAGCACCGCGTGGCTGATCGCATCGCCCATCAGCGACCAGCCCTTGAGCACCAGGTAGCACGACAACAGCGCCGTGGCCGGGGCCAGCAGCCCCGCCACCAGGAAGGCATCGAGCATGAAGTCGAAGCGGAACGGGGCCAGAAGGTCCATCACGCCGCCTCGCGCAGGCGCCGCCGCGCGGCGATCAGCCCGTGTTTCGGGGCCAGCAGAAAGGCCGCGAGGAAGATCAACGTCTGCAGAACGACGATGATCCCGCCGGTCGCCGCGTCGAGGAAATACGACAGATAGGCCCCGGTGGCGCAGGTGACAGTGCCGATCGCCACGGACAGCGCCAGCAGGCGCGGGAACCGGTCGGTCAGCAGATAGGCGGTGGCGCCGGGGGTCACCACAAGGGCGATCACCAGAAAGGCGCCGACGGTCTGCAAGGCGGCGACGCAGGCGGCCGACAGCAGCACGAAGAACAGGAACCGCAGCCGTTCGGGGCGCAGGCCGATGGCGCGGGCATGGCCTTCGTCGAAAAAGGTCAGCATCAGGTCGCGCCACTTGACCAGCAGCACCGCCATGACGACCCCGCCGATGATCGCCAGTTGCAGCGTGTCGGCCGGTGCGATGGCCAGGATATTGCCCAGGATGATGGTCTGCACGTCGATCGGCACCGGCGAGACCGAGACCATGAACAGCCCCAGCCCGAAAAAGCCCGTGAACACGATGCCGATGATCGCGTCCTGTTTCAGCCCGGTGCGGTGGTTGAGCAGTTGCATGGCGCCGGCGGCCAAGCCTCCGGCCAGAAAGGCCCCGACCGAAAACGGCAGGCCCAGCATGTAGGCGCCGGCGACGCCGGGCACGATGGAATGGCTCAGCGCGTCGCCGATCAGCGACCAGCCCTTGAGCATCAGATAGGCCGACAGGAAGGCGCAGATCGCGCCGACCAGGGCGCTGACCCAGATCGCGTTGACCATGTAGCCATAGGCGAACGGGGTCAGAAGCTCGGTCATTGCGCGGCCAGAAGCCTGTCCTGGTCGGTCATCGCGGGCGGCAGCTGACCGCCGAAGGTCGCCTCCAGGTTGGCCCGGACAAAGACCTGCGCCGTCGGTCCATGGGCCAGAACCGTGCCGCGCACCAGCACGGCCCGGTCGCAGAACCGCGGCACCGCGGCCAGATCATGGGTCGCCACCAGGATCGTGCAGCCGGTGTCGCGCATCTGGCGCAGCAGGTCGATCAGGGTTTCCTCGGTCTGCATGTCGACCCCGGCAAAGGGTTCGTCCAGCAGGATCACCCGCCCCTCCTGGGCCAGGGCCCGGGCCAGAAAGACGCGCTTGCGCTGGCCGCCGGACAATTCGCCGATCTGGCGATGGCGCAGATGCGCCAGCCCGACCCGCTCCAACGCCTCGGTCACCGCCGCCCGGTCAGAGGCGCGGGGCCAGCGCAGGGCGTTCATCTGCCCGTAACGGCCCATCATCACCACGTCCTCGACCAGCACCGGAAAGGTCCAGTCGACCTCTTCGGCCTGGGGGACATAGGACACCACGCCGCGACGCAGGGCGCGCGCGACCGGATCGCCCAGGATCGCGATCCGCCCGGCGGCCAGCGGCACGCTGCCGGTCAGGGCCTTGAACAGGGTCGACTTGCCGGCCCCGTTCATGCCCACCAGCGCGGCGATGCTGTTGGCGGGCAGGGCGAAGGTGGCGTCGCGCAGGGCGGTGTGACCATTGGCATACCGCACCGTGACCGCGTCGACCCGAAGCGCTTCGGGAGGCGTCATGAGCCCTCTCCCGTCAGCCCGGCGACCACGGTTTCGGTCGTCACCCGCAACAGCTCCAGATAGGTCGGCACCGGGCCGTCGGTCTCGGACAGGCTGTCGACATACAGGACCCCGCCATACCGCGCCCCGGTTTCGCGGGCCACCTGCCGGGCGGGGTCGGTGTTGACGGTGCTTTCACAGAACACCGCCGGCACGTCATTGGCGCGGACCGTGTCGATCACGGCGCGGACCTGCTGCGGTGTTCCGGTCTGGTCGGCGTTCATCGGCCACAGATAGGCCTCTTGCAGGCCGAAGTCACGGGCCAGGTAGGAAAACGCCCCCTCGCAGGTGACCAGCCAGCGCTGATCTTCGGGGATCGTCGCGATCGCCGCGCGCAGCGGGTCGATCGTATCGGCGATCCGCTGCTTGTAGCGTTCGGCGTTCTCGGCATAGGCGGCGGCATTGTCGGGGTCGATGTCGGACAGCGCATCGCGGATATTGTCGACATAGACCATGGCATTGTCCGCCGACATCCAGGCATGGGGATTGGGCAGCCCTTCGTAGGAGCCGGCGGAAATCGGGATCGGGTCGATCCCCTCGCTGATCCGGACCGAGGGCACGTCGTCCAGATTGCCCAGAAACTGTTCGAACCACAATTCCAGGTTCAGCCCGTTCCAGACGATCAGGTCGGCATCCTGGACCGCGACCAGATCGCGCGGGGTGGGGGAATAGCCGTGAATCTCGGCCCCGGGCCGGGTGATCGACACGACCTCGGCATGCGCGCCCGCGACGTTGCGGACCATGTCGGCGATCACGGTGAAGGTGGTCGCGACCTTGAGGTCATCGGCCGTCGCCGCGTGGCCGGGCAGGGCCATCGCCAGGGCCAGCCCGGCCAGGAATTTCGGTGTCTTGCGCATGGCGATTCCCTTTGACGTATCCTCATGCAAATGAGAATTATTCTCATTTAGCATTTTTCAAGCCCCGCCGCCATGGCGAATTGTGGTTTCCGGCCCGGCCGGGCTAAGTCTGATCCGAACAGGAGGGTTCTTGATGCCCGCGACCCGCGCCCTTGTCCTTGCGGCCGCCGTGATCTGCCTCGCCGCGGCGGGCTGGCTGGTGCTGCGCGAGGCGACCGATCCCGGCCTGGCCGCCCATCCGGTGCCGGGCATGGGCGAGATGAACGCGGCCGAACTGTCGCGCGACGGCTACCTGGTGATCCCCGCCATGCTGCGCGAGGTCTATGTCGCCTTCGGCGCCACCGAAGAAGCGGTGATCCACGACACCCTTGCCGCGGTCGCGGCCGGTCCGGCGCTGGAAACGCTCTACCTCGACCGGGCCGGGGCGATGGCGGGCGGCGGCCTCGACGGCGCCGACCAGGAGATCCACGAAATGGAACTGCTCGACCTGGCCAGCAGCCGCGACGGCGCCATGCTGTCGGTCAATGCGACCTGGCGGGTGCTGGGCACGGTCGGCCATGCCGAACACATGCATGTGCGCGGCAATGTCTATTCCGCCGCCCTGACCCTGGCGCCGACCGCGGCGGGCTGGCGGATCACCGGTTTCGAGCTTCTGGACGTGGACCGCAGCGATGCCGGCACGATGGTGGCCGCCCCGGAGCCGGCCGAGGCGACCGGCGGATGATTCGGCTGACCGATCTGCGCTTTGCCTATCCGGGCGGGGGCTTTGCCCTGAACGTGCCGGACCTGGCCATCGCCCGGGGTGAACGGCTGGCCTTTCACGGGCCGTCGGGCAGCGGCAAGACGACGCTGCTGCACCTGCTGGCCGGGCTGATGCCGCCCGATGCGGGCCGGATCGAGATCGACGGCACCGACATCGCGGCCCTGCCCGACCGGGCGCGGCGGGCCTATCGCGCCGCCCGCATCGGCTTCGTGTTTCAGAACTTCGCCCTGCTCGATCATCTGAGCGCGCGGGAAAACATCCTTTATCCCTGCCGCATCGGCGCCGGGCTGCGCCTGACCCGCGCGGTTCGCGCCCGCGCCCAGGCGCTGGCCGAGGCCTGCGGCATCGCCGACAAGCTGGACCGCAAGCCGGCGTCCCTGTCGGGCGGCGAACAGCAACGGGTGGCGCTGTGCCGGGCGCTGGTCACCGGGCCGGGACTGGTGCTGGCGGACGAGGCGACGGGCAACCTGGACCCCGCCACCCGCGACCTGATCCTGGACCTGCTGTTCGACCGGGTGCGCGAGGCCGGCGCGACCCTGATCACCGTGACCCATGACCACGCGATCCTGCCGCGCTTCGACCGGGCCGTCGATTTCGCCGACCTGACGGGGGCCGCGCCATGAACGCGCTGTTCCTGGCCTTTGCCTATCTGCGGCACAATTGGGCGCGCGCGCTGATCCTGGTCGTGGCCGGGGCGCTGATCCTGTCGGTGCCGGTGGTGGCGCGGATGCTGATCGGCGCCACCCAGGACAGCCTGACCGCCCGGGCGAAGGCGACGCCGCTGATCCTGGGCGCGCGCGGCAGCCAGCTCGATCTGGCGATGGGGGCGCTCTATTTCACCGACGACCGGGCCGAACCGGTCACGATGCAGGCGGCCGAGGATGTCTGGGACAGCGGCCTGGCCGTTCCCATCCCGCTGCTGACCGCGTTCCGGACCGGCGAGGCCCCCATCGTCGGCACCAGTCTGGATTATGTCGAGTTTCGCGGGCTGGAAATCGCGCAGGGCCGGATGTTCGCCGTGCTGGGCGAGGCGGTTCTGGGCGCCGGCATCGCCGCGCAGCTGGGCCTGGGGCCGGGCGACACGGTGATCTCCTCGCCCGAGAACCTCTTTGACCTGGACGGCGTCTATCCGCTGGAGCTGCGGATCACCGGTGTCCTGGCGCCCTCCGGCACCCCCGATGACGACGCGGTCCTGACCGACATCAAGACCACCTGGGTGATCGCCGGGATCGGCCATGGCCATGACGACGTGGTCACGCCCGACGCCGACGGCAACGTCACCGCCGATGCCGCGCTGGTGCAGTTCAACCGGATCACGCCGGACAATATCGACAGCTTCCATTTCCACGGCGATCCGGACGATTACCCGGTTTCGGCCGTGCTGCTGGACCCCCATGACGACCGGTCCGCCCTGATCCTGCGGGGCCGCTATCTGGACCCCGACAGCCCGACCCGGATCGTCAGGCCCGACGCGGTGATCGGCGAACTGGTCGAACGGATCTTCCGCATCCGCAGCCTGCTGGACGCGGTGATGGTGATCGTCGGCGCCTCGGCCCTGGCCGCAATGGGGCTGGCGCTGTTCCTGGCCTGGCGGCTGCGCGCGCCGGAAATGCAGACCGCGTTCCGGATCGGCGCCGGGCGGTTGGCCATCGCCCGGCTGGCCGCCGCGGAAATCGCGCTACTTCTTGTCGCGATGCTTGCCCTTGCGGCGGGGATCGTACTTGTGGTCACCTCTCGGGGTGACGGTCTGGTCGCCTGGCTGCTGGCCCTTGGCCGCTGAAAACTGGAGTTCGACATGCGCTATACCCTTTTGCCTGCCCTGATCCTGGCCGCCGGCGCGGCCCAGGCCCATTTCGGCATGATCATTCCCGAGGACGCGATGATCGCCCAGGAGGACGGCCGCGGCGTGGATCTGACCCTGTCCTTCAGTCACCCGTTCGAAGAGGCCGGCATGACGCTGGAGGCGCCGGTTTCGGTCAGCGTGACCCATGACGGGGAAACGACCGATCTGACCGGCGCCCTGACACCGGCCGAGGTGATGGGCGATGCCGGGTTCGCGCTGACGCTCGACCTGCCGCGCCCCGGCAGCTATGTGCTGGCGATGGAGCCGCAGCCCTATTGGGAACCGGCCGAGGACGCCTTCATCATCCATTACACCAAGACCTATGTCGGCGCCTATGGCGTCGATGACGGCTGGGACGCGATGGTCGGCATGCCGGTCGAGATCCTGCCGCTCGATCGCCCCTATGGCCTGTGGGAGGGCAACATCTTTCGTGGCCAGGTCCTGCGCGACGGCGAACCGGTGCCCTTCGCCGAGGTCGAGGTGGAGCATTACAACCAGGCCGGCGTTCCCGCCCCGTCCGAGCTGATGATCACCCAGACCATCGTCGCCGATGGCGATGGCGTGTTCTCCTACGCCCCGCCGGGGGACGGGTGGTGGGGGTTCGCCGCGCTGATGGAGGCCGATTACACGCTCGACCACGAGGGCAGCGCCAAGGGCGTCGAACTGGGCGCCGTGCTCTGGGTGCATTTCGAGGCCTTCGGCGAATGAAGCGGCTGGCGCTGGCTTTGATCCTGTCGGCCGGGGCGGCGCTGGCCCATCAACTGACCGTCTTCGCCTTTGTCGAGGACGGCGACGTGGTGGTCGAGACGCGGTTTTCCTCCGGCCGGGTGCCGGTCGAGGGGACGGTCCGGGTGCTGGACGCGACCGAGGCCCTGGTGCTGGAAACCACCCTGGCCGAGGACGGCACCGCGCGCTTTCCGCTGGACCCGGGCGTCGCGTCCGACGGGCTGACGATCGTCGTCGAAACCGGCGAAGGGCATGACAATTACTGGATCCTGACCCCGCAGGACATCGCCGGAGGCCGCGAATGATCACCCGCCTGCTGGCCGCGTTTCTGATCCTGCTGGCACCGCTGGCCCGGGCCCAGGACAGGCCCGTGGTGGCCACGGTGAACTACCCGCTGGCCTATTTCACCGAGCGCCTGGCGGGCGACGCGGTCGAGGTTCTGTTCCCGGTGCCGGACGGGGTCGACCCGGCCTTCTGGCGCCCGGGCATCGCCGACATCGCCACGATCCAGCAGGCCGATCTGATCGTGCTGAACGGGGCGGGCTACGCGGCCTGGACCACCCGGGCCTCCTTGCCCCGGTCGCGGCTGGTCGATACCTCGCGCGGCCTGCAGGACAGGTTGATCGAGACCGAAACCGTCACCCACAGCCATGGCGCCGACGGGGCCCATTCCCATGCCGCCGTGGCCAGCCATGTCTGGCTCGATCCGGCGCTGGCGATGGTCCAGGCCGACGCGGTCGCCGGCGGTCTTGTCCGGGCCGGGCTTCTGGCCGAGGACAGCGCCGGCGCCGCGCTCGATCCGCTGAAGGCCGACCTGGCAGCGCTGGACGAGGCCGGCCGCGCCGCCTTTGCCCCCCATGCCGGGCAGGTGATCCTGGCCTCGCATCCGCGCTATCACTACCTGGCCCGCGCCCATGGGGTCGAGGTCAGCGCGCTGGACTGGGGCGCGGGCGAGATGCCGGATGACGACCAATGGCGGGCCCTGTCGGCGCTGGTATCCGACACCGGGGCGACGTTGTTCCTGTGGGAAGCCGCGCCACCGCCCGACGCCGCGGCGCGGCTGGCCGAACTGGGCCTGACCGGCGTGGTCTATCCCAGCCTCGGCTGGGCCCCCGAAACCGGCGATTTCCTGAGCGCGCAGCATGACGCCCTTGCCGCCATCGCGGCCGCCGGCGGGTGACACCGCGGCAACACCTTTCTGCTGGAATTTCCGGTCGCTTTGGCCTGTGTTGCACAAACGCGCTGATGGCCGTGGTCCCGCTGTCCCCAAAGGGACGTGTCCCACGGATTGTCGTGACAGGGATGCCGAGCGCGGTGTCGCCGTTCGGAACCGCGATACGGACCTGACGCTCGGCGACCTGTCGGTCAAGGGCCCGTGCCACAAGGCACTGCCCCATGGGTTTCACACAATGCATCTTCGGTTCGACGTGGCTACGGAGGTGGTATCCGCGCCATCGTCGCCAAAGGGCACGACCGAGGGATGTCGATGCCCGCCGTGCCTGGTTTCGTGCGACCGCGCCCCGGCGCTTGAGCGCGTCATTACAGGCCGGCCAGTTCCCGGTCCTGAAGGCCGGGGATGCGGGTCTGCCTATGCACCCCAGCGACCGCACTGGATTCACAAGATGAATCCCCCAAGGGATTTGCCCGACAGAGCCCTGTCCCCCACTCCAGAACGCAGGCAGGGCAGGCCGACCGGACGGATAGGGCCCTCTCGCCCCGTCGGCAAAAGAAAACCCCCGGAGGCCAAGGCCATCCGGGGGTCAGGTCCGCCGTGGGGCGGAACCGATCCGGGATATGCGCGAACAGGTCCGGATCGGTCGGTGGCGGGGCCCCGCTGCAAGAGGCCCCGCCGAAGGGCTTATTCGCCGCCGCCCAGCTGGTGGACGTAAAGCGCGACCGCGTTGATCTCGTCCTGGCTCAGGCCGCCGCCGACGCGGTATTCCTCGCCCCAGGCGGGCATGATGCCGAAACGCGAATGGGTGACCGTTTCGATCAGCGTCGCCTCGTCACCGCCATAAAGCCAGACGATGTCGGTCAGGTTCGGCGCGCCCTGGAACGGATCGCCGGTGCCGTCATCCATGTGACAGGCGGCGCAATTGTCGTAGAAGATCTGCCCCCCCTCCTCGACCGCGGCCGTATCGTAGGCATAGCCGCGATCATTGGTGCCATCGCCATCGCTGTCGGACAGCGACATGACGTATTGCACCACCGTCTCGATCTCTTCGGCCGAGAAGATGTCGCCATAGGCCGGCATCTGGCTGTAGCGCGCGTCCAGCGATTGTTCGTTGCGGATGCCGTGGGCCACCGTATAGGCGATCTCCTCGACCGTGCCGCCCCAGAGCCAGTCATCGTCGATCAGGCTGGGATAGCCCGCGGCCTGGACCCCGTTGGCGCCCGACCCGTGGCATTGCGAACAATTCGCGGCAAAGATCGCGCGGCCGCCGTTGATGGCGTAATTGCGCAGATCCTCGTCCTCGGCCGCCGCGGCGGCAAGGTCGACCGGGTCGGTCTCGGCCAGCCGCGCGATAAGCTCGGCGTTCTGATCGTTGACCTCGGCGATCTCTTCCTCGACCAGGGCCCGCGTGGAATAGCCCAGAAAGCCCGCCGTCGCCTTGTTGACCAGCGGCCAGGCCGGATAGGCCATGGTGTAGATCACGCCCCAGACGATGGTGGCGTAAAACACCCAGACCCACCAGCGCGGCAGGGGGTTGTTCAGTTCCCGGATGCCGTCCCATTCGTGGCCGGTGGTTTCGACACCGTATTCTTTTCTTTCCTGTTCAGCGTCGTGGTTCATCACTTCTGGCCCTCCGGGGCATGGCTGTCGTCGCCGTCCTCGGCCGGCGCGTCCTCGTGGCGGAACGGCACCTGGGCCGCATCGTCGTGGATCGGCCTCGATCCGGGCCGGAAGGCCCAGAACCAGGTGCCGATGAAGAAGATCAGCAGGAACAACATGACCCAGCTGTCGGCGATCTGTCGCAACAGGGAATAGGTATCCATGATCCCGGCCTCCTTACCGGCTTGCGTCGGGTTCGAAGGTGGAGAAGTCCACCATCGTGCCCAGAACCTGAAGATAGGCGACAAGCGCGTCCATCTCGGTCACTTCGGGCTGGCCGTCGAAGTTGCGCACGTTGACGGTGACCCGGTCGGGGTTTTCCTCGTAGCGCTCCAGCAGGCCGTCGACACCCTCGCCGAACGGATCGGTCTGGGCGTGGAAGTCGGCCACGGCATTGTCGATATGGGCCTGTTCGTAAGGCACGCCGACCCGGGAATGGGCGCGCAGCAGGTCGTCCATGTATTGCGGGTCGATCACCCGGTCCATCAGATGCGCATAGGGCGGCATGACCGATTCCGGCACCATGGATTGCGGGTCGATCAGGTGCTTGACGTGCCAGTCGTCCGAATAGCGCCCGCCGACCCGGGCCAGGTCCGGCCCGGTCCGCTTGGAGCCCCACTGGAACGGGTGGTCGTATTGCGATTCCGCCGCCAGCGAATAATGGCCATAGCGTTCATGCTCGTCCCGCATCGGCCGGATCATCTGGCTGTGGCAGACATAGCAGCCCTCGGCGATGTAGATTTCGCGGCCCGCCAGTTCGAGCGGCGTGTAGGGGCGCACCCCTTCCACGTCCTCGATCGTGTTCTCCAGATAGAACAGCGGTGCGATTTCCACGATGCCGCCGACGGTCACCACCAGAAAGGCGAAGGCCAGAAGCAGGGTCGCGTTCTTTTCCAGAACCTTGTGCTTGTCCAGGATACTGGTCTTTCTGGGACGGTCACCGATCCCCGTGGCAGAAGCCGGCATCGGCGGTTTGTCGTTTTTCGTATCGGCCATGTCAGCCTCTCCTTATTCTGCCGGCGCCACGGCCGGCGCGGCAGCGGTGCGCTGCTTGCCGAAGGCGGTCATCCACAGGTTGTAGGCCATGATCAGCGCGCCGGTGAGATACAGGATCCCGCCCGTGCCCCGGACCACATACATCGGGAACTTGGCGTCCACGGTGTCGGCGAAGGCGTTCACCAAGAAGCCCTGGTCGTCGGTTTCGCGCCACATCAGGCCTTCCATGATGCCCGTGACCCACATCGAGGCGGCGTAGAGCACGATCCCGATCGTGGCGAGCCAGAAGTGCCAGTTGACCAGCGACAGCGAATAGAGCCGTTCACGCCCCCACAGTTTCGGGGTCAGGAAGTAGAGCGCCCCGAAGGTGATCATCCCGTTCCAGCCCAGCGCGCCGGAATGGACGTGGCCGATGGTCCAGTCGGTGTAATGCGACAGGGAGTTGACCGCGCGGATCGACATCATCGGACCTTCGAAGGTCGACATGCCGTAGAAGCCGATCGAGATCACCATCATCCGGATGATCGGGTCGGTGCGGATCTTGTCCCAGGCGCCCGACAGGGTCATCAGCCCGTTGATCATGCCGCCCCAGGAGGGCATCCAGAGCACGATCGAGAACACCATGCCCAGCGTCGAGGCCCAGTCGGGCAGGGCGGTGTAGTGCAGGTGGTGCGGACCGGCCCAGATGTAGATGAAGATCAGCGCCCAGAAGTGGATGATCGACAGCTTGTAGCTGAACACCGGCTTGTTGGCCTGTTTCGGCACGAAGTAGTACATCATGCCCAGGAAGCCCGCGGTCAGGAAAAAGCCCACGGCGTTGTGGCCGTACCACCACTGGGTCATCGCGTCCTGCACGCCCGAGAACAGCGACACAGACCGCGAGCCCCAGACCGAGACCGGGATCGCCAGGTTGTTGACCACGTGCAGCAGCGCCACGGTCACGATGAAGGACAAGAAGAACCAGTTGGCGACGTAGATATGCGGTTCCTTGCGCTTGAGCAGGGTGCCCATGAACACGCCCAGATAGACCACCCAGACGATGGTCAGCCACAGGTCGACATACCATTCCGGTTCGGCATATTCGCGCGACTGGGTGACGCCCATCAGATAGCCGGTCGCGGCCAGCACGATGAACAGCTGATAGCCCCAGAACACGAACCAGGCGGCATTGCCGCCCCAGAGCCGCGCCGCCGAAGTGCGCTGGACCACGTAGAACGAGGTCGCGATCAGGGCGTTGCCGCCGAAGGCAAAGATCACCGCGCTGGTATGCAGGGGACGCAGGCGGCTGAAATTCCCGGCGCCCTGGGTGAATTCCCAGTTCAGTCCCGGAAAGGCCAGCTGGAACGCGATGAAGGTCCCGACCAGGAACCCGGCGATGCCCCAGAACACCGTGGCGATCACGCCGGCGCGGACCACCCCGTCATTGTAGCCGGTATCGACGAGTCTTTCGTCGCCCATCTGGCGGACGGTTCGAATGAACACCACCGCGACCACGGCGAGAACGATGAGCATGTGGACCATGTAAGGTATGTCCCGCGCCCAGTTCGCCGCCAGCGCAGCCAGGAGGCCGACAACCCCCAAGGCCACGATCTTGATCCAATCCCACATAGCGTGCGTCCCTTTGCTTGCCTCCGGACGGATTCGTCCCATCCGGTTTCGAATGCAGGCTCTGTCCCATGGCGCGGCCGCGCGAACCTTGATCCATGTCAATGGAAACATCGCGCGCGATTGATACCTCTGGACCTGTCGTGGGTGTCGTCAGATTCCCCGCGATCAAACCAGCCAGAGGGTAAAACCTATGTCTTACAGGACCTTAGCCGTAATCGTGACCGACCAGATGGCGGATGCGGCGGCGCTGAACGCCGCCGGGGCGCTGGCGGCCCGGGACAAGGCGCATCTGGATGTCTTCTGCATCGGGATCGATCCGGCGCGCTACGAACCGCTTCCGGCGGGGTCGGCCGCCTTCGTGCTCGATGCCGCCAATGACGAGGCCCGCGACCGTGCGGACGAGCTTGTGACCTGGGTCGAGGCGCAGCTGGCCGGCGCCGCGTTTCCCTTCGCGGTCCAGGGGTCGGTCGTGCCGCATCTGGGGCTCGATACGGCGGTGTCGCGGCTGGCGCGCTATTGCGACCTGATCGTCGCGGCCCGCCCCTATGGCGGCGACGCGACCCAGGTTCAGGTCTCGGTCCTCGAGGCGGCGCTGTTCGGCACCGGGGCGCCGATTCTGGTCGTGCCGCCGGGCGACCTGGACCTGTCGGACCCCTTCGGCCGGCCGATGATCGCCTGGAACGAAAGCGACGAATGCCTCGATACCGTGCGCAAGGCGCTGCCGTTGCTGCAGGCCGCCGATCTGACCGACATCGTCATGGTCGACCCGCCGGCCCATTCGCCGGAACGGTCGGACCCCGGCGGGTCGCTGTGCATCATGCTGGGCCGTCAGGGCGTGCGCGGCGAGGTGTCGATCCTGGCCCGGTCCATGCCGCGGGTCAGCGAGGTGCTGAACCGCTATGCCCGCGAACATGGCTCGGATCTGATCGTGATGGGCGCCTATGGCCATTCGCGGTTCCGCGAGGCGATCCTGGGCGGCGCCACGCGCGAGATGCTGGAAAACGCGCAGGTCCCCGTGTTGATGAGCCATTGACCCGCACGCATCCCCATATCGGTGGCGCGCGCCCGGACGTCTCAGGCGATCATCCCGCCGTCCATGTCGTCGCCGGTCTCTTCCATCAGGCGCAGCATGTCGGGCACGACGATGCGGCGCTTGCCGTCCAGATGGATCACGCCTTCGCGCTTGAGCGCGCTGATCTGGCGGCTGACGGTTTCCAGGGTCAGGCCAAGGTAGTCGGCCATCGCCTCGCGGGTCAGCGGCAGATCGATCTGGACCGGGCCGGCCTGGGCCTTGACCCCCAGCGTGGTGGAGCGGCGGGCGATGATGGTCAGCAGGCTGGCGATCTTTTCCCGCGCCGTCTTGCGGCCCAGGATCAGCATCCATTCGCGGGCGGCGTCCAGTTCGTCCAGCGTCATCTCCAGCAGGCGTTCGCCGATATGGGGCGTGCGCTCCATCATCTTCTGGAACGGCTTGCGCCGGAAACAGCACAGCGTCACCTCGCTGACCGCGACCACGTCGTAGGGCGAGGTCGCGCGGCTGGGCCGGCCGATGAAATCCGACGGCAGCAGCAGCCCGACCATCTGGGTGCGGCCATCCTCCAGCGTCTGGCTCAGCGTCGCGACGCCGCGCACCACCGAGGCCACGAAGGCCAGGTCATCGCCGGCCCACGCAATCGTCTGACCGGTTTCGTAGTTCCGGTAGTATTTAATCTCTTCCAGCTGGGCGAGTTCGTCCGCTTCGCACTTGGCGCAGACGGCCCGATGTCTGATCGGGCACTCGCCGCAACGGGACTCCGCTTCGGAGACCATGACGGACATGCTGTGTCACCCTGTTCGCGCATTAGGTGTGCGTCAGGCTAACCTGACAGATAGAGGATTCGCAATGTCTTCCACCGACCGCCTGAGGGAATTGGGACTATTTGACGCGCGGGCCCCGCGCTACACCAGCTATCCGCCGGCCAATCACTTCAATGACGGCATCGGGCCCGACCGCGCCGCCGCCTGGATGCGATCGGTCACGCCGGGCACCCGGGTGTCGCTGTATCTGCACATTCCCTATTGCCGGCGGCTGTGCTGGTTCTGCGCCTGCCGCACCCAGGGCACCAGCACCGACCGGCCGCTGATCCCCTATCTGGACCTGTTGAAACAGGAACTGGCGCTGATCGACGCGCAATTGCCGCGCGACGTGGAACTCAGCCAGATCCACCTGGGCGGCGGCACGCCGACGCTGTTGCCCCCGGATCTGATCGCCGATCTGGGCGCCGCCTTGCGCGAGTTCCGGCCCTGGTCCGCCGACAACCAGTTCTCGGTCGAGATCGACCCGACCGAGGTCGACCGCGCCCGGATCGACGCGCTGGTCGAGATCGGCATGACCCGGGCCTCGATCGGGGTGCAGGATTTCGACCCCAAGGTGCAGGAATCGATCGGCCGCGAACAGGGATTCGACCTGACCGCCGAGGTGGTGGACATGATCCGCGCCGCCGGCATCGCGTCGCTGAACATGGATATCCTGTATGGGCTGCCCTACCAGACCCGCGCCCGGATGGCCGACAGCGTCCAGCGGGTGCTGTCGCTCAGCCCCGATCGCGTGGCGCTTTACGGCTATGCCCATGTGCCCTGGATGGCCAAGCGCCAGGTCCTGATCCCGGCCGACGAATTGCCCGGCCCCGAGGCGCGGCTCGAGCTGTTCGACACCGCCCGCCGGCTGTTCCTGTGGGACGGCTACCGCGAGATCGGCATCGACCATTACGCCCGCGAAGGCGACAGCCTGGCCCTGGCCGACCGGACCCGCACCCTGCGGCGCAATTTCCAGGGCTATACCGACGACACCGCCGAGGTGCTGATCGGCCTGGGGGCCTCGGCGATTTCGCGCTATCCGCAGGGCTTTGCGCAGAACGTCTCGACCTCGTCGAAATACGCCGCGGCGATCGGCGAGGGTCGCCTGGCCACCGCCCGGGGTCATGCCATGTCGGCCGAGGACAGACTGCGCGCGGCGATGATCGACATGATCATGTGCCGGTTCGAACTGGACCTGGCCGAGCTGTCGGAACGGTTCGACGAACCCCTGCCGGCCCTGCGCGAACGGGTCCGCGGGCTGACAACCCGGTTTCCCGCCCATCTCGACCAGCAGGGCGACCGGCTGGTGATGACCGAGAACGCCCGCCTGGTGGCGCGGCTGGTCGCGGCCGAGCTGGATACCTTCGCCATGCCCGAGGGGCGGCATTCCCGCGCGCTGTGATGCGCGCATCGGGATTGTGATGCGCGCATCGGGATACTGACCGGTCCGTGTCGCGCGGTGAAAGTCGCGCGGTGAAACGCGCCCGGACCCGCGGGCTTTCGCGAAACCCCCGCCCGTCCGGTCCCGGGGCGCGCGATCCGTGACCGCCGGACGGCCTGTGAACCGGCGCGCGGGACAGCCCCACCAGACGTCCGAAGATGGCGATTGCGATCGGCGTGCCACGGCCAACGCCGGCCCGACCACTGGCCCGACCACTGGCCCGACCACTGGCCCGACCACTGGCCCGATCCGGGGCGAAAACGCTTGACTCCGAGGTGCCCCCAGCCAAGCTGCGGACGAGGTCCTGCACAGGATATCGGATGATGCCCAGTACTCCTTTCGGAACGCGATCGCGCGGGCTGGCGTGTGTCGTGGCCCTGCTCGTGACCCCGGCGGCCTTGGCCGAGCCCTTCGTGCTTGACGGTTGCGACGGCACACCCGGCATCGCGGTCACCACCTATTCGAAGACGAACGGACCGGATGTCTCAGCGGTCACCGAAACGACGGAAGTCTGCTGGATCGAGGCGACCGCCACATTGATCTCGCAGGAGACCTCGCGCGGGTTGCAGCCCGTCGCCGATCAGGGGGGCGTGGTGCAATATCAGCGCCTCGACGGCGGCACGGTCTCGCCCCTCAACGAGCAACTCGCCCTGGGCGCCTGGGAAAACCGGCCCGAGGCGCAAAGCCCCTATTTCCGTTGGACGACCGAAAGCAGCCGGGCCCCCGACACGTTGAACGGGTTCGATAGTGTCACTGCGGAGGGCTTTCTCGTCTCCGGGGCCGGTTTCACGCCGCCGCCCGACGCCGCCGTCTACGACATGGAAATGCAATTGACCGGCGTCGGCGGTTCGATCACGGCGATGGTCTACAACCTGTTTCTGCCGATGAATGGCACCGCCACCGTGGACGACGGACGGGTCGACGTGACCCTGGACGGTTACATGGAAGGCATGGGGCCGCAGAACGTGGCCCTTTCGCTCGGCCTGGCCGACACCGACCGGGGCTTCGAAAGCGCGGGTGCGCTGACGATGGACAACGGGCTCATGGCCGGCGCACCCGGGCCGTTCTGGTCGCGGCTCGACCTGACCCTCGATGAGATGTTCCCCATGTATTCGGGTGCGGAATTGTCGTTCGTGGCCAGCTTTTCGGGCGAGGCGGTCAGTTTCGACGGCGCCCGTGCGCCGGTGGCTTTCACGCTTGTCGGCAATGGCGTGCGGCGCGACTAGACCCCGCGCCGCTTGACCGGCGGGCGTCGGGTCCGAATGCGAAACGGCCTCGATGCGCGTCGGGCCGCCGGCGGTCGGCCCAAGCCGGCCCCCGCGTCCGGACGCCGCGATCATCGACAAAGCGGTCATTCCTGCGGCGCGCGGCATCGGTCAGGGCGCGCGCGCGCCCGGCGTTCCCTGCGACTTTCCTGCCATTCCGCTCGGGACGGACCGCATCCCGGCGGCCGCCCGGGCCGGTTCGGCGGGCTGCGGTCCGGCACGCTCTTGCCAATGGCCACCCCTCCTGCCATTCCGAGCGGCGGGAGGACGCCGGCACATGAAAATCGGACTGATCTGCCTGGTGGCGGCCTATATGCTGAGCCAGTTCTACCGGGCGTTCCTGGCGGTGCTGGCCCCGGCGCTCGAGGCCGATCTGGGCACCACGCCCGAGGATCTGTCCTATGCGTCGGGCCTGTGGTTCCTGGTGTTTGCCGCGATGCAGATCCCGGTGGGCGAGGCGCTCGACCGGGTCGGGCCGCGCCTGACCGCGGCGGGGCTGTTCGGCCTTGGCGGGGCCGGCGGCGCGGCGGTCTTTGCCCTGGCCCAGGGTCCGGGCGGCGTGACCGCGGCGATGATCCTGCTTGGCATCGGCTGTTCGCCGGTGCTGATGGCCTCCTATTACATCTTCGCGCGGGTCTATCCGGCGGCGGTGTTCGCCACCCTCGCCGGCACCGTGCTGGGGCTGGGATCGCTGGGCAACCTGGCAAGCTCGGCGCCGCTGGCCTGGGCGGCCGGGGCGCTGGGCTGGCGCGGCACGATGTGGGCGCTGGCCGGCCTGACCCTGGCGATCGCCGCGCTGCTGTGGCTGACCGTGCAGAACCCGCCCCGGGTGCAGACGGCGCGGCGCGGGTCGGTGCTGGATCTGCTGCGGATCCCGGCGCTGTGGCTGATCCTGCCGATGATGCTGGTCAATTACGCCCCGGCCGCCGGGCTGCGCGGGCTTTGGGCCGGGCCCTATGCCGACCAGGTGTTCGGTGCCGACGCGGCGATGATCGGGCGCGTCACCCTGGTGATGGGGATCGCGATGATCGCCGGCAACCTGATCTACGGCCCGCTCGACCGGCTGCTGGGCACGCGCAAATGGACCGTCTTCGGCGGCAACATGCTGGTGGTGGCGGCCTGCCTGGCGCTCTGGGCGCTGCCCGGGCAATCGCTGGTCCTGTCGACGCTGCTGCTGGCCGCGGTGGGGTTCTTCGGCGCCTCTTTCCCGGTGCTGATCGCCCATGGCCGGGCCTTCTTTCCGGACCATCTGGCGGGCCGCGGCGTGACCCTGATGAACCTGTTCGGCATTGCCGGGGTCGGGATCATGCAGATCGTCAGCGGGCGGCTGTATCGTGCCGTCGATGCGGGGGGCGATCCGACCGCGCCGTTCACCGGCATCTTCGCGGTCTATGCCGGGCTGGTCGCGGCCGGGCTGATCCTTTACGCCTTTGCGCGCGACCGCACCGACTGACCCTTTCGCTCGGCCCCGGCAGCCTGTAAGAGGCGCGCGTCAACCAAGGAGCCAGTCAGATGGGCTATCGCATCGCCGTTGTCGGCGCCACGGGCAACGTGGGCCGTGAAATGCTGAACATCCTCGCCGAACGGGAATTCCCCGCCGACGAGGTCGCGGCCCTGGCTTCGCGCCGCAGCCTCGGCACCGAGGTGAGCTTCGGCGACAAGACCCTCAAGACCCAGGACCTGGACAGGTTCGACTTCACCGGCTGGGACATGGCGCTGTTCGCCATCGGTTCGGAGGCGACCAGGCAATATGCCCCCAAGGCCGCCAAGGCCGGCTGCGTCGTGATCGACAATTCCAGCCTGTATCGCTACGACCCGGAGATCCCGCTGATCGTGCCGGAAGTGAACCCGCAGGCGATCCACGGCTATGCCAGGAAGAACATCATCGCCAACCCGAATTGTTCGACCGCTCAGATGGTGGTGGCGCTGAAGCCGCTGCATGACCGGGCGCGCATCAAGCGGGTGGTGGTCAGCACCTACCAGTCGGTTTCGGGGTCGGGCAAGGAGGCGATGGACGAATTGTGGCAGCAGACCAAGGGCATGTATGTGCCCGGCCAGGAGGTGGAGCCCAGCGTCTATCCCAAGCAGATCGCCTTCAACGTGATCCCGCATATCGACGTCTTCATGGACGACGGCCAGACCAAGGAAGAATGGAAGATGGTGGCCGAGACGAAAAAGATCGTCGACCCGGCGATCAAGGTCACCGCGACCTGCGTGCGGGTGCCGGTCTTTGTCGGCCATTCCGAGGCGGTGAACATCGAGTTCGAGGATTTCCTGGACGAGGACGAGGCCCGCGACATCCTGCGCGAGGCGCCGGGGATCATGGTCGTCGACAAGCGCGAGGCGGGCGGCTACGTGACCCCGGTCGAATGCGTCGGCGATTACGCGACCTTCATCAGCCGGATCCGTCAGGACAGCACGATCGACAACGGGATCAACCTGTGGTGCGTGTCCGACAACCTGCGCAAGGGCGCGGCGCTGAACGCGGTGCAGATCGCCGAGCTGCTGGGCCGCGAGGTTCTGAAGAAGGGGTAAGCCGTCCTTAAGGAAATGCCGTCATAGGGAAGGGATACCCAACCATATGGCGGTGCCATGGACGACTGGAATTTCAACTGCCCGGCCTATCTTGCACAACGGTTCTGGATCTATTGCGCCGAGCGTGACCAGACCCCGGGGGCGATGCTGCGCCGCTTCATGATCGACCAGATCAGCAAGGCCGATCCGGGGTTCGAGCCCGAGCTGGAAGCCTGGATGGAGGCCGAGGACGCAAAACGCCCGCGCCCGGCGCCGGGCCGGGTCAAGGTCAGCACGCAGAGATAACCGGCGCGGCGGCGCCGTCAGATCGGGTCGATCACGTCGAAACGATCCTCGGGTCGGCCATCGTGTCGTGGCGGTGCGCCGCGGCGCGCCGACCCGCACAGATGCGCCAGGCGATGCGGATGCCCCGGCATCGGCGCGCCGAAGCGGCGCACCAGCCGGGCATAGGCGAAACCGAGTTCGGACGCCTTGCACAAGCGCTCGCCGGTTTCGCGCAGATGCAGGGTGATGCCGCCCCCGGCGGGGCGCATCTCGTAACCCAGCGTGGCAAGGTCGCGGGCCAGGTCCTGCCAACCGCCGGCGTCGGCAATGGTCGGAGCGAGGAGCCGCTGCAAGCGCGCGACGAGGCGCTCATCCGACCTGTCGGTCGTCTTCGCATCCTGACGCCGGCGCAATTCCCGTTCCACGATCCGCGCCGCGACCTGCGCGATCGGCCGGGCCTCTTGCCGCGCACGCGCGGCCAGCAGCGCGTGCATGTCCGGGGCCAGGCGAAGCGGAATGTCGGTCTTGGTCATGGCCCGACCCTCGCAGGCCCTGGTTAACCGACCGTGAATGCCGCTCAGACCGCGCGGAACCCGCCCGACCCGGGGTCGAAACATTCCAGGTCGCCGCCGCCGATATCGTGCCACAGCCCGTGAAGCGACAGCCGGCCGGACTCGACCGCGCTGGCCACGAAGGGAAAGGTCATCAGGTTCTCGAGCGAGATCACCACCGCGCCCTTTTCCAGCGCCCGGGTCCGGGCCGCGTCGTCGCCCGGGGCCAGCCGGTCGTAGCCCGGCCGAAGGATGTCCATCCAGCGCCCGACAAAGCTCTCTTCCGCTTCCAGTTCGGGCGCCGCGCCGGAACACATGTCGTAGCAGCCCTTGACCCCGCCGCAGCTGGAATGGCCCATCACGATCAGATGCGACACCTTCAGCGCCGTCACCGCGTATTCCACCGCCGCCGAGGTACCGTGCTGCGCCCCGTCCGGCTGATAGGGCGGCACCAGGTTGGCGATGTTGCGGTGGATGAAGAATTCGCCCTGGTCCGCGCCGAAGATCGAGGTCACGTGGACCCGGCTGTCGCAACAGGAAATCACCATCGCCCGGGGATGCTGCCCCTGTTCGGCCAGGTTCAGATACCAGCCCCGGTTCTCGGCATAGGTGGTGGCCTTCCAGCCGTGGAAACGCTTGGCCAGGTATTCGGGCAGCGGGCGGGCATGGTCCATCACTCGGGGCTCCGTCGGGGCGATTGCCGGGTCTGATACGTCGCATTCGCGACGATTTCGAGCGATTTCTGCCCTGCGGCGGCAACCGATTGGGAACCTTGACGTCCTAGACAGGGCGGGGTGGATGGCGTCAACGAACCCATCGGGAGTGGGGACATGCAGGTGACACGATTGGTGCCGCGCGATGCTGCGCGGCTGGATGGCGGGGTGGTGCGGGACATGCTGCGGGTCTATGGCCCCGAAAGCGCCGAAGAGATCGTCTATGCCGCGCTGGAGGATCTTCTGCGCCATACCGCACGCATGGAAGAGGCCTGGCAGGCCTGCGATTTCACCGCGCTGATCGCGCGGGTCGTCCAGGTCGCCGAAATCGCCGACCGGATCGGGCTGCGCGGGGTCGGCCGGGTCGCCGGCGACGTGGCGATCTGTGCCGGCCAGGGGGACGATACCGCCCTGGCCGCCGTGCTGACCCGGCTGCTGCGGCAGGTCAACACCGCCTGTGACCAGATCGCGGTGCTGGGGCCGACGGCCTGAGCCCTTGCGACTTCCAGTGCTTGCTCTAGGCTCCGCCCGGTGACGCAGCCACAAGGACCCGGCCCGATGCCTCTGACATTCGCCCCCGACAGCGCCGAGGCGTGGCCGGTTCTGACCGTCGATCCCGACGCAATGGGCGTGCTCGACACCCTGCCGGCACCGGCCGCGGCCTATGTCCGGGCGACCGGGTTCACCGGCGCGGCGGGCGAGGCGGTGGCCTATCCCGATGCCGGCGGCGCCATCGCGGGCGCCGTCCTTGGCCTCGGCACGCCGGTCCAGCGCGCCCGGCAGCGGTTTTCCGCCATCGCCGGGGTCGCGCGGCTGCCCGAGGGCACCTGGCGGCTGCAGACCGGCCTGACCGGCCCCGCGCTTGAGGAACTGGCGCTGGGCTGGCTGCTGCACGGCTATGTCTTCGACCGCTACAAGGCGCAGACCCCGCCGGGCGCCCGGCTGGTCGCCCCGGGCGGTGTCGATGCCGCCCGGCTGGAACTCCTGGCGGCGGGCGAGGCGCTGACCCGCGACCTGATCAACACCCCGGCCAGCGATATGGGGCCGGATGCGCTCGAAGCCGCGGCGCGCGACCTGGCGGCGGAATTCGGCGCCGGGGTTGCGGTGATCCATGGTGGGGAATTGCTGGAACGCAACCTGCCGATGATCCACGCGGTGGGCCGCGCCGGGGCCGAGGCGCCGCGGCTGATCGACCTGACCTGGGGCGCGTCCGGCCCGGCCCTGACCCTGGTCGGCAAGGGCGTCTGTTTCGATACCGGCGGGCTGAACCTGAAGCCCGGCGCGTCGATGGCGCTGATGAAAAAGGACATGGGCGGCGCGGCCACGGTTCTGGGCCTGGCGCGGATGATCATGGCGCTGGGGCTGGACCTGCGCCTGCGCGTCCTGATCCCGGCGGTGGAAAACGCGGTGGCCGGCAATGCCTTTCGCCCCGGTGACATCCTGCACAGCCGCAAGGGCCTGACGGTCGAAATCAACATCACCGATGCCGAGGGGCGGCTGGTCCTTGCCGATGCCCTGGCCCTGGCGGACGAGGCCGGCCCGGATCACATCGTGTCGATGGCCACCCTGACCGGCGCTGCACGGGTCGCCGTCGGCCCCGATCTGGCGCCGTTCTACACCACCGACGACGCGATGGCGGCGGCGCTGGCCCGGGCTGCATCCGATGCCGCCGACCCGGTCTGGCGGATGCCGTTCCATGACCCCTACGAGACGATGATCGAACCGGGCATCGCCGATCTGGACAATGCGCCGTCGGGCGGGTTCGCGGGCTCGATCACCGCCGCGCTGTTTCTGCGCCGCTTCGTCGAGGCCGCGCCCTATACCCATTTCGACATCTATGGCTGGCAGCCCGCCCCGGCGCCGGCCCGTCCCAAGGGCGGGGTGGGCCAGGGCGCCCGGGCCTTGCTGGCGGCCCTGCCGCGGGTCCTTGGGGCATGAGCGACCGGCGCCTGACCCCGGCCAATGGCCGTGTCGCCGCGCAGCACCTGCGCGGTTCGGTCGAGGCCGAGCGCTTTGTCGAGGGCCGGCCCGCCGCCATCGCCGCGCCCGTGGTCGACCTGATGTCAACGCCGGACGGGCGGCGCGACCGGCAATTGCTGATGGGCGCGGCGGTCACGGTCTACGAAGATCGGGACGGCTTCGCCTTTGTTCAGGCGGCCGCCGATGGCTATGTCGGCTATGTGCCGACGGCGGCCCTGGGGCCCGAGATCACGCCGACCCATCGCGTCGCCAGCGCCGCGACCCATCTTTACGAAGGCCCGGACATGAAATCCCCCGACCTGGCCTGCCTGCCGCGCGCCGCCGGGCTTGCGGTGACCGGCATCCAGGGCCGCTTTGCCGAAACCCGCGACGGGTTCGTGCCGATACAGCACCTGGTCGAAAGGGAGGAGCGCAGCGACGACCCCGCCGCCGTGGCCGAACTCTATCTGGGCGTGCCCTATCTCTGGGGCGGCAATTCCAGCTTCGGGATCGATTGCTCGGGCCTGGTCCAGGCCGCCTGCCGGGCCTGCGGCATCGCCTGCCCGGGCGACAGCGACCTGCAACGCGCCGGGCTGGGCAAGCCGATCGCCGCCGAGGCGACGGTCCGGCGGGGCGATCTGTTCTTCTGGACAGGTCACGTGGCCATGGCGCTGGACGCCGGGACGCTGATCCATGCCAATGCCCATCGCATGGCCGTCACCACCGAAAGGCTGGCCGATGCCATCGCCCGCATCGCCCGGCAGGGCGACGGCCCCGTCCTGGCCCGACGCCGGCCCTAATCCACCGCCCGGATCAGCTTGCGCTCCAGCACCCGCAGCACCTGGCGCAGGTCGTCGCCGCGCTTGAGCACCTGCCCGTCCATGCCGACCACCGCGTATTGCCCCTGCCGCAGCCGCAGCCGGGGCCGCTTTTCGATCCGGTAAAGCGGGTGTTCGGCACTGCGCCGGAACACGGCGAACACCGCCACGTCGCGCAGGGTGGAAATGCCGTAATCGCGCCATTCCCCGGCGGCCACGAAACGCCCGTAGAGCGACAGGATCGGGGCCAGTTCGCTGCGGTGAAAGGCCACTTTCTCGGTTCCATGCGGGCCGGGAAAGGGGACGGGAGGCACCATGTTCATGGCCCCAGACTTGCGCCGTTCGGCGCGCAAATCAAGGGGCGTCGGTCACCCGCATGTCACCCGCATCACCCGGTCCGCCGCGTCCAGTTCGATGTTCAACCGGTCGACGCGGTAATCCATCGTCACCGGCTGGCCCGGGCGGATCACCCGAACCGGGTCCAGCGCATCGACATCCACCGCCGTGATCGGCCCGCCGATCGCATCGGCCAGACCGGCGGCGCCGCAGGTGTCGGCCTCCGGATCGGGCAGGTCGGGTCCGGGCATCGGCGCCATGTCGCAGGCGGCCAGCAGGGCCAGGGCGGCGGCGGTCAGGGTCGGTCGGATCGGCATCTTTGGGTCCTTTCTGTCAGCCACAGGTGATGCGGGCGATGCGCGCCGCGTCGTCGATCCAGAAATTGATCCGGCCGGGACGAAGGTCCCGGGTCACCGCCATGCCGGGCCGGATCACCCGGACCTCGCGCAGGATCATCACACGCTCCAGCGCCGTATCGGCCCGGCCCACCAGGGCGGCATGGGGCGCGGCGCCGCAGGTATCGGCGGCGGCAAGGGGAACCGCCGGGCCGGCGGGCACGGGATCGGATGTCGGGGCGGAATGTTCGGAACAGGCCGCAAGCGCCAGGGCAAGCGCCGCTATCGACGCCCTCAGCCGCAAAAGACCTGGATCACGGTGTCGTCCGGATCGGTCAGGATGCTGACCCGGTTCGGCACCTGGTCGACCATCTCCGACGTCATCTGCCCGGTCTCGGGCTCCAGCCAGACATGGCGGGTCAGCGCGCCTTCGGGCAGCAGGACCGCGCGGTAGTTCTTCCCCAGCAGCCCCAGCCAGGCGCCGGCATTGCAGGGGTCCGACGGCTCTGTCAGCTCGAACGGGGTCGGCTCGAAGGCGACCGGTTCGACGGGCTCCGGGCCGCCCAGTTCGGGCGGCAACTGGCAGGCGGACAGGGCGAACAGGGCGATCAGCAAGGCGGTCTTTTTCATGAGCCGGACTTTTGCGACTGATTCGACAAAAGGCAAGCGCGGCGGTTGATTGTTCGCGAAGTTTCGCGGCAGTTTGGCGCAAACGACAACACCCCCCGGAGGAAGTCCCATGAGAACCCGTGCCGCCGTCGCGCTCGAAGCCGGAAAACCGCTTGAAATCATGGAGGTGAACCTGGACGGCCCGAAGGCGGGTGAAGTCCTGGTCGAGATCAAGGCGACCGGCATCTGCCACACCGATGAATTCACCCGTTCCGGCGCCGATCCCGAAGGGATGTTCCCGGCGATCCTGGGCCACGAAGGCGCGGGCGTGGTGCTCGAGGTCGGCGCGGGCGTGACCAGCGTCGCGCCGGGCGACCATGTGATCCCGCTCTACACCCCCGAATGCCGGGAATGCGACTATTGCCTGAACCCCAAGACCAACCTCTGCCAGGCGATCCGCAGCACCCAAGGGCAGGGCCTGATGCCCGACGGGACCAGCCGGTTCAGCATGCTCGACGGCACGCCGATCCTGCATTACATGGGCTGTTCGACCTTTTCCAACCACACGGTGCTGCCGGAGATCGCGCTGGCCAAGGTCAACCCCGCCGCGCCCTTCGACAAGATCTGCTATATCGGCTGCGGCGTGACCACCGGGATCGGCGCGGTGATCAACACCGCCAAGGTCGAGATCGGCAGCCGGGCCATCGTCTTCGGCCTGGGCGGCATCGGCCTCAACGTCATCCAGGGCCTGCGGCTGGCCGGGGCCGATCAGATCGTCGGCGTCGATCTGAATGACGGCAAGAGCCAGATGGCCCGGCATTTCGGCATGACCGATTTCGTCAATCCCAAGGACGTGCAGGGCGATCTGGTCGCGCATCTGGTCGAGCTGACCGGCGGCGGCGCCGATTACACCTTCGACGCCACCGGCAATGTGCAGGTGATGCGCACCGCTTTGGAAAGCGCCCACAAGGGCTGGGGCGAAAGCATCATCATCGGCGTGGCCCCGGCAGGGGCCGAGATTTCCACCCGACCGTTCCAGCTGGTCACCGGGCGCAGCTGGCGCGGCACGGCCTTTGGCGGCGCGCGCGGGCGGACGGATGTGCCCCGGATCGTGGATTGGTACATGGACGGCAAGATCGAGATCGACCCGATGATCACCCACAAGCTGACCCTGGACGAGATCAACACCGGCTTCGACCTGATGCATTCGGGGGAATCGATCCGCGCGGTGGTGGAATTCTGATCGGACCGCCCGGGTGACAGGCCGGCTGGACAGGGCCGTCGCGGCGCTGGTGCCGCCGTTCGCCATGGCCGCGGTCGGGCTGGCCCGCGACGGGCAGGCACCACGCTGTCACATCGCCACCGCGCCGGGGCTGGCGGCGACGCCGGACACGATGTTCCGGGTCGCCTCGATCTCCAAGATCGTGGTCGGGCAGGTGGCGCGGCAGGTGCTGGAGGCGGCCGGGCATGGCCCCGACATGGCCGCCGAGGAGGCGCTGGGCTTTGCCTTGCGCCACCCCGCCGCGCCAGAGCGGCCGATCCGCGTCGGCGCGCTGGCCGCGCATCATGCGGGGCTGACCGATGCCGGTGGCTACCTGGTGCCGCCGGGGATCGACCTGGCCGACTGGATCGCCGCGCAGGGCGATGCGATCTGGGGGCCCGAGCCGCCCGGCGCCGTCTTTCGCTATTGCAACCTGGGCTACCTGCTGCTGGCCGCGGTGGCCGAACGCCTGGCGGGCGACCGGTTCGATCACCTGGCCGCGCGGCTGGTGCTGGGGCCGGCCGGGATCGCCGGCGGGTTCAACTGGTCCGGCGTCGCGCCCGCGCGCCGGGCCGACCACCTGCCGATCTTTCGCCGCGACGCCACCGGCCTGGTGCCGCAGATCGACACGCAGCTTGCGCCCGAGGGCATCCTTGGCCCTGATGGCGCCCCGGCCCTGACCGGCGCCTACCGGCTGGGCCGCGATGTGGCGCGGCTGTCGCCCCAGGGCGGGCTGCGGCTGTCGCTGTCCGGGCTGCTGCGGCTGGCCGACCGGCTGCGGGACGCGCCGCGCGACTGGCTCTGGTCCGCCGGTGACAGCCCGGTCGACGGCCCGGCCGATCTCTTCGCCCGCTACGGCTGGGGGGTGCAGATGCTGGATGATCCGGCGATCTATCCGCGCCCGCTGGTCGGGCATTTCGCCAATGCCCATGGCATGGTGGGTGGCGTCTGGCGCGACGATGCGGCAAGGTCGCGCCTGGTCTATATCCTGAACGGCCTGCCGATGGATGACGACCCCGACGATGACCGGTTGCGCCCCCAAGAGGCCGCGTTGCTGAAAGCCCTGGCCCAGGAGTGCCCCGATGCCCGACCGTGACCGCCCGCTGTACGCCGTGCTGATCGACGCCGACAACATCCCCGCCCGCCATGCCGAGGCGATCCTGAAGGAAATCACCGCCTATGGCGAACCGGCCCTGCGGCGGGTCTATGGCGACTGGTCCAGCGGGCAACTGAAGGGCTGGCACGAAAAGGCGGTGACCCTGGGCATGGTCGCGCATCAGCAATCGGCCAATACCAAGGGCAAGAATGCCAGCGATATCGGGCTGGTGATCGACGCGATGGACATCCTGCACCAGAACCGGTTCGACGGCTTCGTCCTGGTCTCTTCCGACAGCGATTTCACCCGCCTGGCCAGCCGGATCCGCGAACAGGGGCTGGACGTGATCGGGATCGGCGCGGAAAAGACCCCGCAATCGCTCAAGAACGTCTGCAACCGCTTCGTGACGCTGGAAAACATCATCGAAGAGCCGGAACCCAGCGCGCCGAAATCCGGCGCCCCCAAGAAACAGCCGCCGATCGAGGCCGTGCCGCTGATCCTGCGGGCGATGGACAAGATCGAACAGGACGACGAATGGTATACGCTGGGCCAGCTGGGCCAGTATATCACCGCCGACACGCCGGATTTCGACACCCGCACCTATGGCAAACGCAAGCTGTCCGACCTGGTCAAGGACCTCAAGCGGTTCGAAACCAGGCAGGTGGGCAACCAGCTTCTGGTGCGGCGGGTCGACTAGCGTCAGGCCGCGTAACGGGCCATGAACATCTCGACGGCGGCGTCGACGATGCGGGCCAGTTCCTCGGGCGGAAATTCGGTCTGCACGCCGCAGATCATGCGCGGAAAGATCCGCGCCTTGCACAGCTCGGCGAATTGGTCGGCGGCCAGCAGCGGGTCGTCGATCCGCAGGGTTTCGGCGCCGCAGCAGCAGGTGAAATAATCCTGAAGATGGGCCCGGACCAGGCCCGGACCGGACTCGTAGAACAGGCGGCCCAGTTCCGGGAACCGCCCGGATTCGGCGGCGCAGAGCGACACCACCTGGCGACCGAATTCCGAGGTCAGGAACCCGACCAGCCGCCGCCCGGCCTCGCGCAACACGGCATCCGGCGGGCCGGTCATGTCGATCTCGTCCATCGACATCTCGGCCTGGCGCATGCATTCGTGTTTCGCGACCTCGGCGAACAGCAGCCGCTTGTCCGGGAAATAGCTGTATAGCGTCGCCTTGGAGACCCCGGCGGCGCGGGCGATCTCGTCCACCGAGGCGCCATCGAACCCCGCGGCCATGAAGACATCGCGGGCGCCGTCAAGCACCTGGTCGAACTTGCGTCCCTTCTTGATCGTGTCGCTCCCGTCGGCCATGGCGCCTCCTGTCGCGGCAAGTATAAACCGTTCGGTTCACTTGCGGCAAGGAAGGCGCGGCGTCACTGGGCCGGGGAACAGGCCGGGCCGGTCAGCGATGCGGGATCGGTGCAGCCCTGGGTCACGGTATCGGGCCGTGGCGGAAACTGCAGGTTCGGGATCGTGACACCCCAGCCCTGGGCCAGGGCACTGCCGGCGGCGAACACGAGGGCAAGGGACAGAAGGAAAGAGCGCATGGGGGCCTCCGAATCAAACTGAACGGTTTAGTTCATATCTTGCGAAGCCCCGCGGCGCAACAAGAATGAACCGTTCGGTTCACTTTTGCCGGTTGCGCTTTGCCGGACATCGACTAACTTAGAATAATTCCAAAAAGAGGAGCCCGCCGATGATCCCCGGATTCTCCACCGCCCGCCGTCGCTTTTCGGACCTGAGCGAACAGGAAATCCTGGCGCTCGCGATTTCCTCGGAAGAGGACGACGCCCGGATCTATCGCAGCTATGCCGCACGGTTGCGTGACGATTACCCGGACTCGGCCAAGGTCTTCGACGGCATGGCCGGGGAAGAGGACGACCACCGCCGCCGGCTGATCGAGCTGCACCGCCGCCGCTTCGGCGAAACCATCCCGCTGATCCGGCGCGAACATGTCGCGGGCTATTACGCGCGCAAACCCGTCTGGCTGTCCGAAACCCTGACCCTGGACCAGATGCGCGGCGAGGCCGAGGCGATGGAAAGCCAGGCCGAGGCGTTCTATCGCCAGGCCGCGCAGCGCGCCACGGATGCCGGAACCCGCAAGCTTCTGGGCGACCTTGCCGCCGCCGAGGCCGGCCACGGCCATACCGCCGGCAAGCTGGAACAGGAACACCTGACCGACGAGGCCCGCGCGACCGAGGATGACAAACGCCGCCGGCAATTCGTGCTGACCTGGGTGCAGCCGGGGCTGGCCGGGCTGATGGACGGGTCCGTGTCGACCCTGGCGCCGATCTTTGCCACCGCCTTCGCCACCCAGAACACCTGGACGACCTTCCTGGTCGGGCTGGCCGCCAGTATCGGCGCCGGGATTTCCATGGGCTTCACCGAGGCGGCGTCCGATGATGGCCAGATCTCGGGGCGCGGCTCTCCGGTCAAGCGCGGCTTCGCCTCGGGGGTCATGACCACGGTCGGCGGGCTGGGCCACGCGCTGCCCTATCTGATCGCCGATTTCTGGACCGCGACGACCGTCGCCATCATCGTCGTCTTCGTCGAGCTTTGGGCGATCGTCTGGATCCAGAACAGGTTCATGGAAACCCCGTTCCTGCGCGCCACCTTCCAGGTTGTCCTCGGCGGGGCGCTGGTCTTTGCCGCCGGGGCGCTGATCGGATCGGGATAGGCCCGGGCCCGCCCCTGCGATGTCGCGCCGACCGGAAGGGGTCACGATCGGGGGTGCACGTCCCCGATCCCGGTGCTAAGCCGCCCCCATGTGGGAGATTTTCCTTCAGACCCTGCCGTTCTTTGCGCTGATCGGCCTTGGCTGGGGCGCCGGCGTCACCGGCTTTTTCCCGCCCGAGGCGACGGCCTGGCTGACACGGTTCGTGTTCTATTTCGCCCTGTCGGCGATGCTGTTCCGCTTTGCCGCGAACCTGTCGCTGTCCGAGATCCTCGACTGGACCTTCATCGCCGCCTACCTGTGGGGCACCGCGCTGGTCTATCTGCTGGCCACCGCGGTCGCGATGCTGCGCCGGCTCAGCGTCGCCGAGGCGGCGGTCGAGGCGCAATGCGCGGTGATCGGCAATGTCGGGTTCCTGGGCATCCCGATGCTGGCGCTGCTGCTGGGCGAGGCCGCGGTCGGCCCGGTCCTGCTGGTGCTGGCGGTCGACCTGATCGTCTTCGGGTCGCTGATCGTGATCCTGATCACCGGGTCGCGCGACGGGCGGATCAGCCCGGGCGTATTGCGCACCGTCGGGCTGGGCCTGCTGCGCAACCCGATGATCGTGTCGATCGGGCTGGGCCTGGCGGTCTCGGCCCTGGCCCTGCCGATTCCCGCCCCGGTCAACGATTTCCTGGCGACGCTGGGCGCGGCCGCCACGCCGGGTGCGCTGTTCGCCATCGGCGCCTCGCTGGCCTCCAAATCGGCCGAGCGGGTGGCGGTGGCCGGCTGGCTGTCCTTCGCCAAACTGGTGCTGCACCCGGCGGCGGTGGCCTTCGCCGCTCTGGTCATGCTGCCGGTGGAGCCCTACGCTGCCGGCGTGATGATCGCCGCCGCGGCGCTGCCGGTGGCCGGAAACGTGTTCATCCTGGCCCAGCATTACGGCGTGGCGCCGATGCGGGTCTCGGCGGCGATTCTGGTATCGACCACGGCAAGCGTGCTGACCGTGTCGCTGGTGATCGCGCTGGTCGGCGGATTGGGAGGATAGAAAGATGACCGACGCCCCGGCCTACAAGGCCCTGCCGCTGCCCGACCGGCACGACCTGTCCGATGCCGAGGCCCTGGCCCGGGCACAGGCCTTCCGCGACCTGATGCGGACCCGCCATTCGGTGCGCGACTACGCCCCGACCCCGGTCCCGCCCGAGATCATCGCCACCTGTATCGCGGCCGCCGGCACCGCGCCCTCGGGCGCCAACCAGCAGCCCTGGCATTTCGTCGCCATCTCGGATCCGGCGATGAAGGCGAAGATCCGCGACGCGGCCGAGGCGGAAGAGCGGCGCTTCTACGCTGGCGGCGGCGGCGACGAATGGCTCGCCGCGCTTGAACCCATCGGCACCGACGCCTCCAAGCCGCATCTGACCGTCGCGCCCTGGCTGATCGTGATCTTCGCCGCCCGCTGGGGGGTCCGGAATGGGGAAAAGGTGAAGCATTATTACGTGCCCGAAAGCGTCGGCATCGCCACCGGAATGCTGATCACCGCGCTCCACCAGGCCGGTCTGTCCTGCCTGACGCATACGCCCAACCCTATGAAATTCCTCAATGATCTATGCGGCCGGCCCGAAAACGAAAAGCCGGTGATGATCCTGGCCGTTGGCCACCCGGGCCAGGACGCCACGGTGCCGGCGGTGGCAAAGAAAAAGAAACCTCTTTCTGAAATCATGACCTTGTGTGAGGGGACCTGAACGATGGAAATCCTGTCTGAAAACCGCGCGTTCGGCGGCGTCCAGGGCGTCTATTCCCATGCGTCCGAAGCGACCGGGACCGACATGACATTCGGCCTGTTCCTGCCCGAAGAGGCGCGGGGCGGACCGGTGCCGATCCTGTGGTATCTCTCGGGGCTGACCTGCACCCATGAAAACGCCATGGTCAAGGCCGGCGCACAGGGCTGGGCGGCCGTGCACGGCATCGCGCTGTGTTTCCCCGATACCTCGCCGCGTGGCGACGGCGTCGCCGATGACGAAGCCTATGACCTGGGCAAGGGCGCCGGGTTCTACGTCAATGCGACCCAGGCGCCCTGGGCGCCGCATTACCGGATGTGGGATTACGTGGCCGAGGAATTGCCGCGCATCGTCACCCGCAACTTCGACGTCGACGAGGGGCGCCAGGCGATCACCGGCCATTCCATGGGCGGGCATGGCGCGCTGACCCTGGCGATGGGCCGGCCCGGGCGGTTCCGGTCGGTCAGCGCCTTCGCGCCGATCTGCCATCCCACCGCCTCCGACTGGGGCCGCAAGCAGTTCACCGCCTATCTCGGCAGTGTCGAGGCCGGCGCGGACCACGATGCCACCCTGCAGATGCGCCAGCTTGGCTTCGACGGGGCCGTGCTGATCGACACCGGCACGAATGACCAGTTCGGCGATCACCTGGGCACCGAACATTTCGCCGCCGCCATGGCCGAACGCCGCCAGGCCGGCCAGTTGCGCCTGCAGAAAGGCTATGACCATTCCTATTTCTTCGTCTCGACCTTCATGGAAGATCACCTGGCCTTCCATGCCGAGGCGCTCTGGTCCTGAGATGGAGGGCGCCGTCCGCCTGTCCCTGGCCGCGCTGGCGGTCCTGGCCATGGCGGTCGGCGCGACGATCGTGGTGATGGGCCCCGATGCCACCGCGCGCGGCCTGTCGGCCCTGCTGGGCGGGCGCAGCGCCTACAGGGGCGGGCTGGACCATGTGAATGCCGGCTCGGAACTGCGCTTTTATGCCGTCGCCTGGATCGCCTGGGGCGGCGTGCTGATCCGGATGCTGCGCGATCTGGACCGCTACCGGGGCGCGATCCTGGTGATGCTGGCGCTGCTGTTCGCCGGTGGCATGGCCCGGCTTCTGGGCCTGCTGTTCGACGGCCCTCCGGACCTGCTGTTCCAGCTTCTGATGTGGGGGGCGCTGTTCGGCCCGGTGATCCTGGGCGCGCTCCTGATGCGGGTGCCGCAGCGCGCCTGACGCCGATTGGGGGTTTACGCGGGCCCGCGCACGCCGTTTCCTGTCGCGGCGCAACAGGGGGGCAGCGATGAAGATCCAGGCGGAGATCCGGGGGTTCGGCAACGGTCCGAACGCAGGGCGGCCCAAGCGGTGCCGTGACCGCGCGATCGCCGCGCTCCGGTTCACCGACGACCGGGCGGCGCGGCATATGCCCGAGCGGCCGTCGGGCACAGGGGACGCAAGATGACCCAGATCATCCCTTTCGACGCGGGCGAGGCGCGGCTGGACTGGATCGCCCTGACCGACGCCCTTGCCGCCGGCCATGCCCTGCCCCGGGCGGAAATCGCCGACCTGTTCCTTTATCGCGGCGGCGACACGCTGCTGAACCGGTCGGCCTGGATCGACGGGATGGGGCTGGCGGTGAAGGCGGCGACGGTGTTCCCCGGCAATCCCGCCGCCGGACGGCCCATGGTCAACGGCGCGGTCAACCTGTTCTCGGATACCGACGGCTCGCTGGAGGCGCTGGTCGATTTCCACCTGGTCACCAAGTGGAAGACCGCCGCAGACAGCCTGCTGGCCGCCCGCCGGCTGGCCCCGCCGCGGGTCGAAACGATCCTGATCCTCGGCGCCGGCACGGTCGGCGCGGCATTGCGCGCGGCCTATGCGGCGGCCTTTCCCGGCGCCGGTTTCGAAATCTGGAACCGCAGCGCCGAGGGCGCCCGCGCCTTTGCCGCCGCCCATCCCGGCACGCGGGTGGCGCCCGACCTGGCCGAAGCCGTGGCCCGCGCCGACATCATCGGCTGCGCCACCATGGCGCGCGACCCGGTGCTGCGGGGCGACTGGCTGCGCCCGGGCCAGCACATCGACCTGATCGGCGCCTTCCGCCCCGACATGCGCGAGGCCGACGATACCGCCCTGCGCCGGGCCCGCCTGTTCGTCGACAGCCGCGCCACCACGATCGGCCATATCGGGGAATTGATGATCCCGCTGGCCTCGGGCGCGATCACCGAGGACGACATCCTCGCCGATTTCTATCAGCTTGACCGCTTTGCCCGCGCGCCCGACGACATCACGATCTGCAAGAATGGCGGCGGCGCCCATCTGGACCTGATGACGGCGCGCTACATCCTGGATTGCTGGCGGGCCGGCGACGGGACTGCTAGGATTGCGCCTGGAAACGGGCGGGACTGACGGGCGACGTGACCCTTTACGTGATCTTGGCAATCGTGCTGCTGGTGGTGATCTGGCCCTATTGGGCCGAGTCCCGCCGGGTGCCGGCGCGCGCGGTGCGTGACAAGGCCCCGGGCGAATTCGCCGAACTCAGCCAGGGCGTGACCCATTACCAGTGGATCGGCCCGGCCCGCGGTCCGGTCATCGTCGCGATCCATGGCCTGACCACACCCTCGCCGGTCTGGTATGCCGTCGCCGCCGGCCTGAGCAGGATCGGCTACCGGGTGGTCGTCTATGACCTTTACGGGCGCGGCTTTTCGGATGCCGCGCCGGGCAAGCAGGACCGGCGGTTCTTCCTGCGCCAGCTGGAGGATCTGCTGGACCATCTGGGCCTCGACGACGAGCTGACGCTGCTGGGCTATTCCATGGGCGGCGCCGTCGCCACCGCCTTTGCCGCCGAAAATCCGGGCCGGATCAAGCGCCTGATGCTGGTGGCCAGCGCCGGGGTGGTGATCCGCGAAAGCCGCTTTGACCGGTTCTGCCGGGAAACCCCGGTGCTGGGCGATTGGCTGGCCCTGGCTTTGGGCCCCGTGCGGATGCGCCGGGCGCTTCGGGCCCGTCGCGACGCCCCGACCGAGGTCGACGGGATCGTCGCGGCGCAACTGGCCGAGATCGACGGCCGCGGCTATCACCGGGCGGTGCTGTCCAGCCGCCGTCACATGCTTGACGAGGTGCAGGAGGACGAACACCGCCTGCTGGGCCGCGAGGACGTGCCGGTGGTCGCGATCTGGGGTGCCAGGGACAAGGAGATCCCGCTGCGGGCGCTGGGCACGCTGGCGCAATGGAACCGCCTGGCGAAAAGCGAGGTGATCGAAGACGCCGACCACGCGCTGGTCCATAGCCATGGCGCGATCCTGGCGGAGATCCTGCGCGACGTATTGCGCGAGGTCGACTAGGCCGGGTCGATCAGGCCGGCAGCGGCGCGGCGGGCGTCCGGTCTTCGCGGATCGGCAGGTGGACCAGCGCCGAAAAGGCGCCGACCGCGACGCCGACCCACCAGACCGCGGTGTAGGATCCGTAGATGTCGTAAAGCCGCCCGCCCAGCCAGACCCCCAGGAACGACCCCAGCTGATGGGAAAAGAACACGATCCCGTAAAGCGTGCCCATGTAGCGCAGGCCCCAGATATGCGCGACCAGGCCCGAGGTCAGCGGCACGGTGGCCAGCCACAGCGCCCCCATCGCGACCGAAAAGACGATCACCGACCCCGGCGTGATCGGCAGCGCGATGAAACCCGCCGCGATCAGCGTCCGCCCGGCATAGATCCCCGCCAGCAGGTATTTGCGCGAATAGCGTTTGCCGGCCCAGCCCGCCGCCAGGGTGCCGGCGATATTGGCCAGCCCGATCAGCGAAATCGCAACCGCCCCCAGCGCCGAGGTCGAGGTCACGCCCAGGCTGGCCAGGGTGCCCGACGGGTCGATGGCGCCGCACATTTCGGTCACCATGGCCGGGAAATGGGCGGTGATGAAGGCCAGCTGGTAGCCGCAGGAGAAAAAGCCCAGAAAGATCAGCGTGAAGGACGGATCGCGCCCGGCCCGCAGCAGCACCTGGCCCAGCCCCTCCTCAAGCTGCGCTTTCGTCGCCGGCGCCGGGCTGCGCATCATCGGCAGGCACAAAAGCGTGGCCAGCACGGCACCGGCAAAGACCGCAAAGACCCCCTGCCAGGACAGGAACCCCAGCAGCCATTCGGCCACCGGCGCGCCAAAGACCTGGCCCGCCGATCCGGCCGCGGTGGCAATGGCCAGCGCCATCGAGCGGTTGTCATCGCTGGCCGCGCGCCCGACCACGGCCAGGATCACGCCGAACCCGGTCCCGGCGACGCCGAAACCGACCAGCACCTCGTAGGCCTGCATCGTGAACGGCGTTGTCGCCCCGGTCGACAGCAGCAGCCCGGCCGCATAGGTCAGCGCGCCGAGGATGATCGCCTTGCGGTCGCCGATCTTTTCGGCAAGGGCGCCGAAGATCGGCTGGCCGATCCCCCAGGCCAGGTTCTGGATCGCGATGGCGAGCGAGAAATCTGCCCGGCCCCAGCCGTATTCCTCGGCGATCGGGATCTGGAACACGCCGAAGCTGGCGCGCACGGCGAAGCTGATCATGATGATGATGCAGCCGGCGACCAGGACCGGGGTGACAAGCGGGGCGCGGTGTTCCATCGCGTCAGTTGGGCGCGGCGCGGCGCCCGGGTCAATCGCCAAATTCTGAAACGACGGATCAGCTCCTGCGATGGATCGGGCGCCGGGCCGGCTCAGACCGTAAACGGCGGCGTCCAGCCCACCAGGTGCTCGATCCCGGCAAAGCCGTCCTCGTCGAAGCGCCGGGTGTCCAGGCGGCGCGCGCCGGTGGCCTGGTAGAAGCCCAGTGCGGCGTCGTTGCCCTCCAGCACCAGGGCGGTGACCGGCCGGTCGCCCAGAACCGCGCGCAGCAACGCCCGGCCCAGGCCGCGCCCCTTGGCGGCGTCGCGCAGGTAGATCGCGTATAGCTCCTCGGGCCAGTCCGCCCGGTCGCGCGGATCGCGTTGCGGCCCGACCTGGGCAAAGCCCTGGCCCGGCGCATAGGCGGTGCGCAGGTCCTCCCGGGCCAGCGCGCCCTGCCATTGCCGCGTGCGGAACGCGATGTCGAAGCGCGCGATCACCGCGTCCGGGACGATCCCGGCATAGGTCTCGGCCCAGGCCTGCACGTGGATGCGGGCCAGGTCGGGGATATCGTCCGGGGTGGGGGCGCGGATCATCGGCGCAGGCTATACGGCACGGGTGGCGCTTTTCAAGGCCCCGGCGGCGCGCTATCAGGCGCCATGGGGAAGATCCAGGACGCCTATTTCGCCCGGGTTCAGGCCGGAGAGCTGCACCATGATGCGGCGCAAGAGGCCGTTCTGGACGAGTTGGAACGGCTGCGCGCCGCGCTGGAGAACCCGCCCGATCCGCCCAGACGCGGCCTGTTCCGCAAGGCGCAGCCGGTCGAGGGGCCCAGGGGGCTGTATCTGTGGGGCGGGGTCGGGCGCGGCAAGTCGATGCTGATGGACCTGCTGGTCGAACAGGTCGCAGCGCCCAAGCGCCGGGCCCATTTCCACGCCTTCATGCAATGGGTCCATGACGGGATGGCCCGCGCCCGCGCCGAAGGGGTAGACGATGCCATCGCGCCGGTTGGCGATGCCCTGGCCGCCGAGGTCCGGTTCCTGGCCTTCGACGAGATGCAGATCACCGATATCGCCGATGCGATGATCGTCGGGCGGCTGTTCCAGCGCCTGTTCGACGCCGGGGTGACGGTGGTCACGACCTCGAACCGGCCGCCCGACGACCTCTATCGCGACGGGCTGAACCGGGCGCTGTTCGTGCCCTTCATCGACATGCTCAAGGACCGGATGGTGGTCCACGAGCTGATCAGCGAAACCGATTACCGCCAGACCGTTCTGGCCGGCAGCCCGACCTGGTTCACCCCCGCCGACGGCGCGGCCCGCGCCCGCATCGCCGATCTGTGGGCCGAGTTCGCCGGTGGCAAGGCCGAGCCGATGACCCTGCGCGTCAAGGGCCGCGATGTCCTGATCCCGGCCTTCTGGAACGGCGCGGCCCGGGCCCGGTTCCACGACCTGTGCGGGCAGATGCTGGGCCCGGCCGATTACCTGGCCCTGGCCGAGGTCGCCCGGGTCCTTGTGCTCGAGGACATCCCCCGCCTGGGCCGCAACAATTTCAACGAGGCCAAGCGCTTCGTCACCCTGATCGACGCGCTCTACGAGGCCCGGGTGCACCTGATCTGTTCGGCCGCGGATGTGCCGGAACGGCTCTATGTCGAGGGCGAGGGCGCCTTCGAATTCGAACGCACCGCCAGCCGCCTGCGCGAGATGCAGGGCGCGGACTGGGGGCGGCCCGACTAGGGCCTATGGCGCCGGGATCACCAGCCGCTGACCGACACGGACCCGGTCCGGGCTGGGCATGATCTGGCGATTGGCCTCGAAGATGAGGGGATAGAATGCCGCATCGCCATAAAGCTTGTGCGCGATCGCGCCCAGGCTTTCGCCGGGCTGCACCGTATAGAACCGCGCCTCGCGCGTGCCCTCGTTCTGCTGGATCACCCGCACCTCGAGGCCCGGCGCCTCTGCGGGCTGCGGGGCCGGGGCAAGCACGGGGGCGACGCCGGTCGCCGCGCTGGCCTCGGTGACGATGGCGGCCAGCAGGGTGGCGGTATCGACCCGGCCTTCGGCGGTGACCAGTTCGCGCGGCACGGCGATGTCGCCGGCGCGGGCGGCCTCGTTCACCAGCCTGTCGATATAGGCGTCGGACTGGCCGTCGCGCAGGGCCTGGGCGACCAGGCTTTGCAGGTCCGGCTGCGCCGGCGCCGCGGGCGCGCCGGTCACCCGCTGCAATTCGGCGACGACCTGGGCGGTGGCCGGGTCCGCGATCGGCGCAGGCGCGGAGGGGGCGATCACGCCCAGATCGGCGAGGACCGCGCCGGAAAGCGCGTCCATGCTGTCCGCGCTCGTCCTCAGCCGGGGCACCGGGGCGGGTGTGATCGGGGCGGGTGTGATCGGGGCGGCACCCGGCACCGCGAGCGGCGCCTCTGCCGTCGCCGCGCGTGTCACCTCGACCCCGGCATCGGGATCGGCCGTTGAGGAGAAGGGCTGGTAGATGATCATCACGCAAAGCGTCAGGGCGAAGATGAACAGGGCAAGCACCGTGCGGATCATGCGGGTCAGCCTTCCTGCAGGACGTGGACAGTCAGGCCGAGGCTCTGCCAGCCTTGCATGCCGCCGCGGTAGTAAAGCAGCTTGTCCGCCGGGTAACCGGCCTCCAGCAGGTTGGTGATCGCCTGGGGGCTTTGACTGCACCAGGGGCCGTTGCAGAACAGCACCAGTTCAAGCGCGCCGGTGAAATCCAGCCCTCCGTCGGGCCCCGGGACGGCGCCGAGCGCCTGCAGGATCTCGTCGCGATAGGGGTTCTGGGGGTCGAGGGTCGAAAACGGCACGTTCACCGCACCGGGGATCGTGCCTTGCCCGTACCAGTCCGGCAGCCGGCTATCGATCAGCAGGGCGCGGCCTGCGGCGATGTCGGTTTCCAGCAGGGCGATCAGTTCCAGTTCGGCGATGGTGTCGACCCCGTCGGCGATCCGCATCGGCTGGATGCAGAAGGGCGGGCATTCCCGCGAGGTGCGGGCGAATTCGCCGGTCAGGACCGCTTCGGTGTCCTGGTTGCGGGTGATGCGGAAGGTCTGGTCTTTCAGCGTGAAGGTGGCGTCGGGTTTGCCCTCGGTGATGGCGACCTCCTGGGCGGTCGCGGACAATCCGGCAAGAAAAACGGCGGCACAACAGGCCGCGACACGTCGAATCCTCATACCCTATCCCCCACGACAGCAAAGCTTCAACATCTTGAAATACCCGCTGGCAGGCGGGTTGCGCCATATTTCTGCCACAAGATGTAGTGGGGATTTTCCGGCCAAGTCAAACCCGTCCGGGCGGATAGCGCATGGAATGATGCAGCACGGACTCAGGTCGGGTCCGAAAACAGAAGGACGAGCCTTGTGCCGGCCCGCCCCCCCGCCCCTGCCAAATGGGGATCCGGCCGTTCGGGCCGGACATGCGTCAATCCGGTTCTAGGCTGCAGGGTGATTCGCGGTCAACAGGCAAAGCGGGGCATGCGTGATTTTCACCCCCGGGCCGGCGCCGCGTCCGGCCCGCGCCCGATCACCGGAACGCCGCCGCAATCGCGATCCACGGTTCCGGCGGGATAGACCGGAAACCGGGTATAGCGATTGATCATGCTGTCGGTGATCCAGGTGTCGTTCACGCACAGGTCCTGGGCATTGGTCCCGGAATTGAAGCCGAAGCCGGGGGTGCCGCAATCATCGGCGCGGCCGCCGGCATTCCAGGCCTGGCCCTTGGGGCCGTCATGCATCCCGCCGGTCGGGAACACCATGCCGAACGGGTCGAAGGACAGGTTCCAGCTGGTCGTCGGTGTCAGCTGGCTCAGGTCCCAGGACCCCAGCGGCGCGCCATTGTGAAAGCCCTGGATCGAGAACGCGGTGACATGGTCATGGGTCAGCAACCCGTCATCGAGGAACTCGTCAGGCACCGTCATCTGCCCTTCCATGCGATAGCCGTTCGCCCCTTCCCAGCAGAACACGAAATCGGCGGCCGGGGCGGCGGCAGGCGTCAGGGCGGCGATCAGGGCGAATGTCAGGCGCATGGCGGGGTCCTCAGGATCGGGGCGGGGGATGGGATTGCGGGGCCGTGCCGATCACCGGCGCGGCAAGGCAGGGCGGGGCGCTGTCGGCCGGGTGGACCGGAAACGGCGTCTCGGCGGCGATGACACTGTCGATGCGCCATGTATCGTCGATGCAGACATCCTGGCTCCCGGCGCCGGAATTGAAGCCGAAGCCGGGCCTGCCGCAATCGTCCACACTGCCTCTGGCGTTCCAGGCCTGGCCGCGGGGCGAGGTGCTGTAACCGCCGGTGACGAATTCCATCGCCGCGGGGTCGAAATTCAGGTTCCAGGCGGTGCGCGGGGTCAGCTCGTCCAGGCTCCAGCCGCCGACCGGGCGCCCGTCGAGATAGCCCGCGATGGCGAAGGCGGTCACGTCAGCCTCGGTCACCAGGGGCTTGGCCAGGGCGGCGTCGGGCACCGTCATCCGCCCCTCCAGCACATGGCCCCCCGCGCCGCCCCAGCAAAAGGCGAACTCCGCCGCCGGGGCGGAGACGGGCAACAGCGTCAGCAGCAGGGCCAGGCGCATCACATCAACCGGTTCGCAGCACGTGGCCCGCCAGATAGAGCGAACCGCAGATCAGGATGCGTCCATTGGGGCTATGCGAGGTGATCCCGTCAAGGGCCGTGTCCAGGTCCGGCGCGGTGGTGGCGGCAAGGCCGGCGCGGGTGGCGGCGGCGGCGATATCGGCGGCGGGCAAGGCGGCGGCCTCATCGGGGATCGCGATTGCGGTCAGGCTTTGGGCGACGCCCGCCAGCGGCGCCATGAAGCCGTCGATATCCTTGGTCGACAGCATCCCGCAGACCAGATGCGTGGGCCGGCCCGGCATCCGCGCCAGCGTCGCGGCGACGGCCTGGCCGGCGGCGGGATTGTGCCCGCCGTCAAGCCACAGCTCGGCCGGGGCGGCGCGCTCGGCCCAGCGGCCGCTGCGCAGGCGCTGCATCCGTGCCGGCCAGTCGGCACGGGTAAGCGCGGCCGCGCAGGCGGCCTCGTCCAGCCCCAGCGCGCGCAGGGCGGCCAGCGCGGTGCCCGCATTGATCACCTGGTGCGGCCCCGGCAGGCTGGGCAGCGGCAGGTCCAGAAGGCCGGTTTCGTCCTGGAACACCAGGCGGCCGTGCTCCTCGGTCCCGTGCCAGTGCTGGCCGGCGACGATCAGCGGCGCGCCGACCCGGGCGGCCTGCGCCTCGATCGCGTCCAGCGCCGCGTCATGCTGGGGCGCGACCACGCAGGGCACGCCGCGCTTGAGGATCCCGGCCTTTTCGGCGGCGATCTGGGCCAGCGTGTCGCCCAGGTATTGCTGGTGATCCAGGTCCACGGGCGTGATCGCGCACAGCCGCGGCCGGGCCACCACATTGGTCGCATCCAGCCGCCCGCCAAGCCCGACCTCGAGCAGGGCGAAATCCGCCGGGGTTTCGGCAAAGGCCAGCAGCGCGGCGACGGTGGTGATCTCGAAATAGGTGATCGGGGCGCCGTCATTGGCGGCGTAGCAGCGGTCGAGGATGTCGGTCAGATGATCCTCGGAAATCAGGTCGCCGGCCAGGCGGATGCGTTCGTGGAACCGCGCCAGATGCGGCGAGGTATAGGCATGGACCCGGTGGCCGGCGGCCTCGAGCCCGGCGCGGATCATCGCCTGGGTCGACCCCTTGCCGTTGGTGCCGGCGATATGGATCACCGGGGGCAATCGGTCCTGCGGGTTGTCGAGCGCGTCAAGCAGGCGCCAGACCCGGTCCAGCACCAGGTCGATGATCTTGGGGTGCAGCGCCATCATCCGGGTGAGGATGGCGTCCGAGCCCGTGCTCACGTCTTCGCATCCTCGTCGGGGCGCTCATCCGGCGTCTCCGCCGTCTTCGCTTCTGCGCTGTCCGAGGCGGGTTCGGGCGCGGGCAGGTCGCCGGCCACCGCTGGGTCTAGGCCCAGCAGCATCCGGGTGATCCCGATCAGTTCCTCGCGCATCCGCCCGCGCGGCGTGACCCGGTCCAGCATCCCGTGATCCAGCAGATATTCGGCGCGCTGGAACCCGTCGGGCAGCTTTTCGCGGATCGTCTGTTCGATCACCCGCGGCCCGGCGAAACAGATCAGCGCGTTCGGTTCGGCGATCTGGACATCGCCCAGCATGGCATAGGACGCGGTCACGCCGCCGGTGGTCGGGTGGGTCAGCACGACGATATAGGGCAGTCCGGCTTCCTTGAGCATCTGCACAGCCACGGTGCTGCGCGGCATCTGCATCAGCGACAGGATGCCTTCCTGCATCCGCGCCCCGCCGGCGGCGGAAAACAGGACCAGCGGCCGGCGATGGGTCACCGCCGTCTCGGCCGCGGTGATGATCGCGTTGCCGACATACATCCCCATCGACCCGCCCATGAAGCTGAAATCCTGCCCGGCGGCGACGATCGGGGTGCGGCCGATCTCGCCCATGGCGACCAGCATCGCCTCCTTTTCGCCGGTGGTCTTCTGCGCCGTGCGCATCCGGTCGGGATAGCGTTTCTGGTCGCGGAATTGCAGCGGGTCGGTCAGCGGTTCGGGCACCGCCACCTCGGCAAAGACGCCGCCGTCGAACAGCGCGGTGAAGCGGTCCCGCGGGGTGATCGCCATGTGGTGCCCGCAATTGGTGCAGACGTTCAGGTTGTCCGACAATTCGCGGTGGAACAGCATGGTCCCGCATTCGTCGCATTTCTTCCACAGGTTCTCGGGCACTTCACGGCGCGAGAAGATGGAATTGATGCGGGGCCGGACGTAGTTGGTGATCCAGTTCATGGGCGCCTCTGCTCTGTCCGGCTCCGAAATAGGCGCCGACAGGCGGGATTGCAATCGTCAGCGCCGGATCGCCAGCCGCGCCGTCAGCCACAGGACCAGCAGCATCATCACCGTCAGCAACGCATAGAGCGCGTTATACAGCGGTTGGCCCTCGGCCAGGTAGGTGACCGGCCCGCCATCCCAGTGGAACAGCACCAGGGCAAAGCCCGACATCGGCGCGCCGTCGAAGCCGAAGAACACCAGCTGGAAGACGTTGTTGACCAGGTGCAGCGCCAGGGCCGGGCCCAGCGACCCCGCCCGCGCGGTGATGTCGGCGGCGATGCAGCCGAACAGGAAGGTCCAGCCGACATAATAGAGCGCGTCGATCAGGGTGACCGCGTTCCAGGCATGGCCAAGGCCGAAGGCGGCGCTGGGCAGCACCATCCAGATCAGCGGGTTGGCGGACAGCGCCCCCAGTTGCTGCTGCAGGTAGCCGCGAAAGAACAGCTCTTCGGCGCCGGTCTGGATCAGGGTGGCGACGATCGCCAGCGGCAGGATCGCCAGCCACAGCGGGACCGGCCGGGTGCGGGAGACCTCGTCGGGGTCGATCCCCGAGGTCGGGACCGTCAGCACCAGCATCAGCACCAGCAGCAATCGCCCGGTCTTGACGAATTGCCGCAGCGCCAGGCGCGGCGGCCCCAGCAGGCTGCGCGCCGGCCGGCGGTGCACGCGCCGCACCACATGGGCCAGGGCCAGCGCCGGCAGGGCGAATGTGGCCAGCAGCAGGGCCAGCGCGACCGGTGTCGCGCCCAGGTACATCGCCTCCAGCATCTCGGGCGGCGCCCCGGCCAGCACCAAGAGCCAGGGGGTGCCGTAGAAGGTCGCCTCGAAGGCCAGCAGGCCGACCAGGATCAGCCCCGGCCCGGTCGCCGGGCGGGCAAGCGCCACATAGGCGGCATGGGCGGCATAGGGGCTGGGTCTTGACATGCGCGCGACCCTAGGGCCGGGGGCCGGGACAGGCAATCGCGCTTGTTCTGCCGGGTCCGGGGATTTAGACCTTTGCGAAACGCATCGAGGGGACGACGCCATGCTGAAGGGCAAAGTGGACAAGACCAACCTGCCAAGCCGCCACGTGACCGAAGGGCCCGCCCGGGCGCCGCACCGGTCCTACCTTTATGCCATGGGCGTGAGCGAGGAAGAGATCCACCAGCCCCTGGTCGGCGTCGCCACCTGCTGGAACGAGGCCGCGCCCTGCAACATCGCCCTGTCGCGCCAGGCCCAGGCGGTCAAGCTGGGCGTCAAGCACGCCAATGGCACCCCGCGCGAATTCACCACCATCACCGTGACCGACGGCATCGCCATGGGGCATGAAGGCATGCGGTCGTCGCTGGCCTCGCGCGAGGCGATCGCCGACACGGTCGAACTGACCATGCGCGGTCATTGCTATGACGCGCTGGTCGGGCTGGCCGGTTGCGACAAGTCGTTGCCCGGGATGATGATGGCGATGGTGCGGCTGAACGTGCCGTCGGTCTTCATCTACGGCGGCTCGATCCTGCCGGGCAAGGCGCCCCAGGTCGACGAGATCCCGGAAGATTTCCGCAGCCGCGACCTGACCGTGCAGGACATGTTCGAGGCCGTCGGCCGCCACCAGAACGGAGAGCTGTCCGATGCCGCGCTCGACATGCTGGAGCGGGTCGCCTGCCCGTCCTCGGGCGCCTGCGGCGGGCAGTTCACCGCCAACACCATGGCCTGCGTCTCCGAGGCGATCGGCCTGGCGCTGATGAATTCCTCGGGCATGCCGGCGCCCTACGAAAGCCGCGACCAATATGGCGTGGCCTCGGGCGATGCGGTGATGAACCTGCTGGAAAGGAACATCCGCGCCCGCGATGTCGTCACCCGCAAGGCACTTGAAAACGCCGCCCGCGTGGTCGCCTGCACCGGCGGATCGACCAATGCCGGGCTGCACCTGCCGGCGATCGCCCACGAGGCCGGGATCGATTTCTTCCTGCAGGATGTCTGCGACATATTCCGCGACACGCCCTATTTCGTCGACCTCAAGCCGGGTGGGCAATTCGTCGCCAAGGACCTGTACGATGCCGGCGGCATCCCGGTGGTGATGACGGAACTGCGCAAGGCCGGCCTGATCCACGAAGACTGCGTCACCGCCAGCGGCCGCAGCATCGGCGAAGAGCTGGACCTGATCACCCGCGAGGCCGATGGCCGGGTGATCTATCCGATCGAGACCCCGATCACGAAGACCGGCGGCGTGGTCGGCCTCAAGGGCAACCTGGCCCCCGAGGGCGCCATCGTGAAGGTCGCCGGGATGAGCCCCGAGGAACAGGTCTTTACCGGCCCGGCCCGGGTCTTCGAATGCGAAGAGGAGGCCTTCGAGGCGGTCAAGAAGCGCGGCTACGAGGAAGGCGAGGTCATCGTGATCCGCAACGAAGGCCCCGCCGGCGGCCCCGGCATGCGCGAGATGCTGGCGACCACCGCCGCCCTGTCCGGCCAGGGCATGGGCAAGAAGGTCGCGCTGATCACCGATGGCCGGTTTTCCGGCGCCACCCGGGGCTTCTGCGTCGGCCATGTTGGCCCCGAAGCGGCCCATGGCGGCCCGATCGCGCTGCTGAAGAACGGCGACGTGATCACCATCGACGCGGTCAGGGGCGAGCTGTCCGTGGACCTGTCCGAGGCCGAGCTGGAGGCCCGCAAGGCCGACTGGGCCGGCCCGCGCGAGACGATCTATGCCTCGGGCGCGGTGTGGAAATTCGCCCAGCTGGTCGGCGCGACCTACAAGGGTGCGGTGACCCATCCCGGCGCCCAGGCGGAAAAGCACGTCTACATGGACCTGTAGGCCGATGCGCCGGATCGTCGCGGTGCTGGCGCCGCTTGTCCTGGCCGGCTGCCTTGCCGACGGGCTGACCCTTGCCGGGATGAGCGGCTCGGAAGATCCGCGCGGGGTCCGGGCGCTGCGGGTGCTCGACGGCTCGGTCAGCGTCCGCGCGCCCGACGGCTATTGCATCGACATGGAGGCCTCGCGCGCCCGGCGGGGCTTTGCGGTGATGGCGGGATGCGCGCTGATCTCGGACGCGGCGCGGCTGATGCCGTCGCTGGACGGGCTGATCACCGTCCAGGTCGGCGCGCCGGGCAGCGCGGTTGTGAACGGCGACCCCGCCCGGCTGGCCGCCTTTCTGGACAGCGCGGCCGGCGCGGCCCTGCTGGGCGACGCGGTCCGGGTGCAGGACGTCGCCCTGGGCGCGGCCAGCGTCGCGGTGCGCTTTGACCCCGACGGCCCGCCCCGGCTGGACGGCACCGACGGGCCGGTCTGGCGCGGGTTCCTCGACCTCGACGACCGGGCCGTGACCGTGACCGTGCGCGGCTTTGCCCGCGCGCCGCTGTCGCCGGACGAGGGCGGGCGATTGCTGGACATCGCCATGACCGAGATCGCCGTGGCGAACCGCGATCCCGCAGAGTGACCTGCTACCTGTTTCCTTTTTAGAAACAATTTGGCAGGTATGTCCGGAACTGTGTTCGAGCGGATGTCTGACCCATGGCCAAACGCCTCTCTGGCGGCGCGATCGAGCGTTTCCTGAACCGCCGCGCCCTGCGGCGCTGGTCGCGGACGGCCGCCGCCGCGGCGTCGGCGGATCTGGGCCTGTTGCGCCAGCAGCGCGCCCAGGCCCGGGCGCTGCGTCAGAAACTCGACGATCTGCTGTTCGTCGCCGAGGGGCGGCTGGCCCTGCCGCGCATCGGCTCCACCGCCTTTCCGCGTCCGGCGGGCACCGACTGGTCCTGGCGGCCGCAGCTTTGGCGTGGCCCGCTGCCGCGCAAGGGCATCGCCGCGGCCGAATCCAAGACCCGGCTGGGCGACGAGATCACCCTGTTCCACGATTGCCGGGTCAGCGAATTGACCCTGCGCCAGCTGCGCAACACCAAAGAGGCCGACCTGGCCCCGTTCGGGTTCCGCATGGATGTGTTCCGCTTTGACGGATCCTTCCTGTCGCTGGCGATCGACCTGCCGAAATCCGCCTGCGAGGGGTTGAAACGCCGCCACCTGGTGCGGCTGGACATGATCGTGGAGCTGGAAAAACCGCTTGAGATCTTTGCCCGGCTGAACGTGAAGCACGGGCCGAACACCGAACAGATCGTCCGCGAACTGGACCTGCGCGATGCGACGCCGCACGTGGAATTCGATCTGGGCTACACCAAGCTGCATGAAAAGCGGGTCGAGGCGATCTGGATCGACCTGATCTTCGAAGGGCCGGAAATGAACCAGGTCACGCTGCGCGACCTGACCCTGTCGCGCTACCCGCGCGCGCAATTGTGAGGGAGAGGCGGATGGCCGAGGCGATGAGGCTGATCAGGACGCGACTGATCGAGGGCGTCTGGGAAGGTGTGCTGGACCGGCCCGCCGACGCGACCGGCGTGCCGCAGATCAAGGTCACCCACCTGGGGGCCGAGGTCGAGGGGGTCGCGGTCGAGCGCGACCCCGACAGCGGCAAATGGCAGCTGCGGGTGCCGATCCCGGTGACGACGATCAGTGACGGGGTGCAGACCTATCTGATCACCGATGCGCTGAGCGGTGCGGTGCTGGACTCGTTCGCGATCCATGCCGGGGACCCCCTGGCCGAGGATATCCGCGCCGAGATCGGCCTGCTGCGCGAAGAGCTGGACATGCTCAAGAAGGCGTTCCGCCGTCATTGCATCGAAACCGCGGGGCAATAGGCCGGCGGGACGCCGCTCGCGCCCGGTGGCGCATCGCCCCGCCCGCCGTCCCGGCGCTGACTGACGCCGCGTTTCGGGTGACGCGGCTGGCCGAGTGCGGCAGAGATTCCCCAAGGGAGGCCCGCCATGACCGATTATCCGCACCTGCTCGCCCCGCTGGACCTGGGCCATGTCACGCTGAAGAACCGGGTGCTCATGGGCTCCATGCATACCGGTCTGGAAGAGACGCGGGACTGGAACCGGGTCGCCGAATTCTATGCCGCCCGCGCCCGCGGTGGCGTGGCGCTGATGGTCACCGGCGGCATGGCGCCCAATGCCGAGGGCGGCGTCTTTCCCGGTGCCGCGGGGCTGTTCACGCCCGAGGATATCGCCAATCACCGCAGCGTCACCGACCGGGTCCACGCCGCCGGCGGCAAGATCGCCATGCAGATCCTGCATGCCGGCCGTTACGCCTATTCCAAGGATTGCGTCGCCCCCAGCGCGATCAAGTCGCCGATTTCGCCCTTTGCGCCGCGCGAACTGGATGCGGCCGGGATCGAGAAACAGATCGCCGATATCGTCACCGCCGCCGCCCGCGCCCGCGAGGCCGGCTATGACGGGGTCGAGGTGATGGGATCGGAGGGGTATTTCCTCAACCAGTTCCTGGTCACCCACACCAACAGGCGGACCGACGCCTGGGGCGGCAGCCTCGAGAACCGCCAGCGCCTGCCGGTCGAGGTGGTGGCCCGGGTGCGCGCCGCCGTGGGCAAGGATTTCATCCTGATCTACCGGTTGTCGATGATCGACCTGATCCCCGATGGCCAGAGCTGGGACGAGGTCGTGACCCTGGCGCAAAAGATCGAGGCCGCCGGCGCCTCGATCCTCAATACCGGCATCGGCTGGCACGAGGCCCGGGTGCCGACCATCGCCACCTCGGTGCCGCGCCGGGCCTTTGCCTGGGTGACGAAAAAGCTGATGGGGCAGGTCGGTATCCCCATCGTCACCTCGAACCGGATCAACACGCCCGCCGTCGCCGAAGAGGTGCTGGCCGAAGGCTGCGCCGACATGGTGTCGATGGCGCGGCCGTTCCTGGCCGATCCCGATTTCGTCGCCAAGGCGGCGCGCGGCCGGGCCGACCTGATCGCCCCCTGCATCGCCTGCAACCAGGCCTGCCTGGACCACACCTTTTCGATGAAGATCGCGTCTTGCCTGGTGAACCCGCGCGCCGCGCATGAAACCGAACTGGTCCTGGCCCCGGCCGCTGCGCCGAAATCCGTCGCCGTGGTCGGTGCCGGGCCGGCGGGGATGTCGGCGGCCATCGCCGCGGCGCAACGTGGCCACAAGGTGACCCTGTTCGACCGCGCCGACCGGATCGGCGGGCAGCTGAACCTAGCGCGGCAGGTGCCGGGCAAGGAGGAATTCCACGGCCTGGTCGACTGGTTCGACGCCATGCTGGCCGATACCGGCGTGGCGCGGCGCCTTGGGGCCGAGGCGACGGTGGATGACCTGACCGGGTTCGACGAGGTCATCGTCGCCACCGGCGTCACGCCGCGCGATCCGCGCATTCCGGGCCAGGACGGGCCGAACGTTCTGTCCTATATTGACGTGCTGCAGGGCGCGCCGGTGGGCGAAAGGGTCGCCGTCATCGGCGCCGGGGGGATCGGCTTCGACGTCGCCGAATTCCTGGTCACGGGCGACAGCCCGACCGAGGATCTGGAGGCCTGGCTGGCCGAATGGGGCGTCACCGACCCGGCCCGGGCCCGAGGCGGGCTGGATCCCGCAGGGCCCCGGCCCGAGGTGGCCCTGCGCCAGGTCACCCTGCTGCAGCGCAAGCCGACCAAGCCGGGCAAGGGCCTGGGCAAGACCACCGGCTGGATCCACCGCGCCAGCCTCAAGATGCGGGGCGTGCAGATGCGCGCCGGGGTGAATTACGAACGCATCGACGCGGAGGGCCTGCACATCACCTTCGGCGCGGCACGCGAGCGGCCGACCCTGGTCGCGGCCGACACGATCGTGCTGTGTGCCGGGCAGGAAAGCGAACGCTCCCTGGCCGACGCCCTGGCCGGCCGTGGCCTGACGCGCCATGTGATCGGCGGCGCGGATGTGGCCGCCGAACTGGACGCCAAACGCGCCATCGACCAGGGCACGCGCGTCGCCGCCACGCTCTGATCCGGGCCCCGGAACCGGCCCCGGTCGCCACATTCGCGGCACAGGCGTGAATGCAATCTTGACGTGTGTCGTTTCGCCCTGTGCATCAGTCGCGGTATCACCCCCGTATTGTCAGGCTCCGGCCCCAGTCGTGCCCGATTTGATCGGCAAAACTCTGCTCAAGACAAAAGTGAACCGAGGATCGAGTATGGATCGCCTGACGGAAATGGAGGCCTTTGCCACGGTCGTGGACCAGGGCGGCTTCACGGATGCGGCCAAGAAGATGGGGATTTCCAAATCCGCCGTCTCCAAGCACGTTTCCTCGCTCGAGGCACGCCTTGGCGCGCGCCTTCTGAACCGCACCACGCGGCGGGTGAGCCCGACCGAAATCGGCCTGGCCTATTACGACCGCGCCCGGCGTGTCCTGAACGATGCGGGCGAGGCCGACGCGCTTGTCACCTCGATGCAATCGGCGCCGTCGGGGCTGCTGCGGATTTCCGTCGCCACCGATTTCGGCGTCAATCACCTGTCGCCGGTGATCGGTGAATTCCTCAAGGATTTTCCGGACATCACGGTCAACATGGTGCTCAACAACCGCTTTGTGGAACTGATTTCCGAAGGTTTCGACATGGCCGTGCGCATCGGCGAACTGGAAGACAGCACCCTGCGCGCCCGCAAGCTGACCGAGACGACCAAGCGGATGATCGCCTCGCCGTCCTATTTCCAGAAATTCGGCCGTCCGATGAAGATCGACGACCTGAACGAACACAAGCTGCTGCATTATTCCAACAGCGCCAATTCCGCGGTCTGGAAACTGACCGCGCCCTCGGGCGAAAAACGCCAGGTGCGCACGGCCGGCTGGCTGACGGTCAATGACGGCCAGTCGCTGCTGAATGCCTGCGTGTCGGGGCTGGGCATCGCCTACCTGCCGTCCTTCCTGTATGCCGAGGCGATGCAACAGGGCCTGGTCGAAGAGGCGATCCCCGATCTGCCGGTCGAAACCCAGGGCATCTATGCGGTCTATCCGCCGGGCCGCTTCACCCAGCCCAAGGTCCGCGCCTTCATCGACTTTCTGGTCAATGCCTTCGCCGAAAAGGGCCCCGATACCTGGTGAACGATCCCCCAACGGTGCGACCCGTCCAACTGGGGCGCGGCCTGTCACGGTCGCGCCCGTTTTCGTCGCCGGCCGGGGGCAATCCGGCCCGGGCCTGACCGGGCGTGACCGTCCGTGACCATGGCCTGGCCCTAGTCGGTCGAGGTCAGGATCGCCTCGACCCGCCGGTTCGCCTCGCGGCCGTCTTCGGTCAGGTTCGACGCGACCGGCGCCAGATAGCCCATGCCCTGGGCATCCAGTTGCCGCCGCGGGATGCCGTGATCGCCGACCAGCCGTTCCAGCACCGAGGCCGCCCGGCGGCGCGACAGGGCGATGTTGCCCTCCAGCGACCCGACGCTGTCGGTATGGCCGACCAGCGCCACCACCCGGTCGGGATTGGCGCGCAGGTAGTCGGCCAGCGCGCGCAGCGAGGCATAATCGCCCTGCGCCAGCCGGGCCGATCCGGTCTCGAAGCTCAGGTCGGCCAGCACGGCATGACCGTTGGCCTCCAGATCCTGCGCCAGGTCGCCGGTGATCTGCGGCGTCCGTTCGGCGCGCATGGGATCGCCGGTCGCCTCGGCCAGGGGCACGTCCGCGGCGGCCGGGCCGACCCGCGTCACCTGTACATGACCCGCCCCGCCCGAGCGGCTGACCAGCAGGCTCAGCAATTCCGTGCGGCCCTCGTCATCGGTCCGCCGGGCGGCGAGATAGCGGAAATCGGCCAGGTTCACATGCATGTCGGGCGCCGGCATCACCCCGGCATTCAGCCGGAAATCGAACCCGCCGCAGGCATCGGTGGCGCACAGGAAGACAAGCTCGAACCCGGCCGCGCTCAACTGGTCGCGCAAGGGGCGCAGGATCTCGAAGCTGGACAGGCCCGGCGCATCGACCTGCCAGGCCTGCCGGATCACCTGGCCCTCGCCGCTCAGCACCGGCATCCCGGCATCGGTCCAGGCGCCGGTCGGCATGGCGTATAGGCCCAGCGGCTCGGCCTCCTCGGCCAGCAGGCGGGCATTCGCCGGAAAGGACAGCGTGTCGGCCGCGGCCGGGGTGGCAAGGCAAAGGCAGGCAAGGGCGGTTCGGATCATGCGGCGGCCGCGTCGGGATGGATGCGGTAGTGATAGCCGGTCCCGGCGGTCATGCCGAGGGTCCGATACAGGGAATTTCCCCCCGCATTGGCGCGCGTGACCAGCACCGACAGCGTGTCGGCGCCCGCATCGCGGGCCCAGAACGCCGCCGCCCGCATCAGGTGCCCGGCCAGGCCCCGGCGGCGAAAGCGCGGCGCGACCTCCAGCGCGTGCAGCATGGCGCGCGGCCCGTCGCAGGCGACGAAGGCGCAGCCGGCGGGGGTGTCGTCCAGCCGGCCCAGCAACGTGGTCCGCGGCCCGGCGACCCGCGCCATCACCGCCAGACGCGCGGGCCCGATCCCGGCCTCGGCCCACAATTCGCGCTGGATCGCCAGCGGCGGCCAGACCTCGAAACCGGTCACCGGCGGCGGGCGCCGGGTGGCCAGACACGAGACCGGCGCCGACCACAGCGTCACGGGATCCTTGACGCGGTAGCCGCGCGTCGCCAGCGCGCTGTCCAGCCGGTCCTCGCCCGCGCGGATCATGAACAGCGGGCCCTGGCCCAGGGCGCGCATCGCCGCCTCGGCCGCGTCGATATCCGGCATCGCGTCGCAGGCGCTTGCGGCGCTGACCCGGCTGCCGCCGCCATCGCCCCGCCGGATCACGAAGCCGCCCGCGCGACCGAACTGCGCGGCGGGCCAGGTCGCATCCACCAGCGCGGTCAGCGCCTCGGGCGTCATGCAGGTGGAAACAGCGCGGCCAGCCGCCCCATCGCGGCATCGACCCGGGCGCCATCGGCCCCGCGGATCACGATGTTCGCGCCATGGACCCCGTCGCGCTGGAACGGGTAGGAGCCGACCGAAAGGTCCGGAAAGTCCGCCGCCAGCCCGGCCAGCGGGGCGGCGATCTCGCCCTCGCCGCGGTCGATGCGCAGCGACTGGCTCAGCAGCGGGGCGCCGCCGGTCAGGGTCGGCAGCAGCCCGGCCAGCATCGCCTCGAAGATCGTCGGCACCCCGGCCATCACATGGACATTGCCCAGCGAAAAGCCCGGCGCCGCGCTGATCGGGTTGTCGATCAGCACCGCGCCCTGAGGGATGCGGGCCATGCGCAGCCGGGCGTCGTTCAACTCGGCCCCGGTGCGGGCATAATGGGCCGCAAGGATCGCCCGGGCATCGTCGCGCACGTCGATCGCGGCCCCCAGCGCGTCGGCGACCGCATCGGCGGTGATGTCGTCATGGGTCGGCCCGATCCCGCCCGAGGTGAACAGGTGGTCATGGGCCGTGCCCAGCGCCCGCACCGCCGCGACGATGGCGTCGTGATCATCGCTGACCACGCGGGCCTCGCGCAGGTCGATCCCGACCCGGGTCAGCTCTTGCGCCAGATGGTGCATGTTGGCGTCGCGGGTCCGGCCCGACAGGATCTCGTCCCCGATCACGAGCATGGCGGCGGTTGGGTTGGGCATCGTCTGTTACCTCCCTGTCGCCCCGGGTATAGGAGGGTGCCATGCGCTTTCAAACCCCCCTTGTGCCCGGCCGGCTGATCCGCCGCTACATGCGGTTCCTGTCCGATGTCGCATTGCCGGACGGCACCGTGGTAAAGGCCCATTGCCCCAATCCCGGTTCGATGCTGGGGCTCAAGGATCCGGGCCTGCCGGTCTGGCTGGAACGCAACGACGACCCGAAGAAGAAACTCGACTGGGGCTGGCGGCTGGCCGGCCTGCCCGGCGGTGGCTTCGCCTGTATCGACACCGGCCTGGCCAACCGTGTGGTGGGCGAGGCGTTGCGTGACGGCGCGGTGGCCGAGCTGGCGCAGGACGGCGCTGTGCGGGCCGAGGTGCGCTACGGCCAGGGCTCGCGCGTCGATTTCCGCCTGGGCGGCGACACCTATGTCGAGGTCAAGTCGGTGACCCTGTCGCGCCGGCCCGGCCTGGCGGAGTTTCCCGACAGCGTCACCGCACGCGGTGCGAAACACCTGACCGAGCTGGCGAATGTCGCGCGGTCCGGCCGGCGCGCGGTGATGTTCTACCTGGTCCAGCGCACCGATTGCCGCGCGATGACTCTGGCCGCCGACCTTGACCCTGCCTATGCCACGGCCTTTGCCGTGGCCCGCGCCGCCGGGGTCGAGGTGATCGCCCGCGCCGCGCGGATCGACCCGGAGGGCCTGGCCCTTGGCGGGCCGGTCGCCTTTTCCGTCGCGCCCGAGGCGGCCGGCTGAGCGGCCCGTCGGGCGAAGATCATCGGCCGAAGGGACGCCGGGGCGGGGGGGTTTCCGAGCGCGGCAAAACATCCTATCTGGGGGCAGGAACGGAGGCGCGCGCTTTGGACGACAACCGCGGCAGACTGACACGGGACGGCATTCGGCTGTACGATCCGGGCGATTTCGCCGGGATGCACAAGGCCGGGCATTTGGCGGCCGAGATCCTGGACCGGATCGCCGACCATGTCGTGCCCGGCGCGACCACCGGCGCGCTGGACCGGCTGATCGAGGCGTGGGTGGTCGAGGCCGGCGCCAAATCCGCCACCATCGGCTACAAGGGCTATGCCCATGCCAGCTGCATCAGCGTCAACCACGTGGTCTGCCACGGCATCCCCGGCGACAAGACGCTCAAGCGCGGCGACATCCTGAACATCGACGTCACCGTGATCGTCGATGGCTGGTTCGGCGATACCAGCCGGATGTATGTCGCCGGCGACAAGCCCAGCGTGAAGGCGGCGCGGCTGATCCAGGTCGCCCATGATGCGCTCATGCTGGGGATCGAGGCGGCGCGGCCGGGCAACACCTTCGGCGATATCGGCCATGCGATCCAGTCCCATGTCGAAAGCCAGCGCATGTCCGTGGTGCGCGATTTCTGCGGCCATGGGCTGGGCCGGGTGTTCCACGCCCCGCCCAATGTGCTGCATTACGGCCGGGCGGGCACCGGGCCGGTGCTGGAGCCGGGCATGTTCTTCACCATCGAACCGATGGTCAACCTCGGCCGCCCCGAGACCAAGGTGCTGGCCGATGACTGGACCGCCGTGACCCGCGACAAGTCGCTGTCGGCGCAGTTCGAACATTCCATCGGCATCACCGAAACCGGGGCAGAGGTCTTTACCCTCTCGCCCGCCGGCCGCTTCCACCCGACGCGGTGATGCGGGTCGTCCTGGCCGCCGTCGCGCTGCTGGCCGCGCCGCTGGCGGCGGACGAGGCGGCGATGCTGTCGGCCTGGCGATCCTGGGTGGAGCGGACGGGTATCGAGGCGTCGTCCATCGCCATCGGCAGCGGCGGCGTGGTCCTGGCGCGGGACGGGATCGGGATGGCGCCCGACGCGGCGGCGCCGGTCGCGTCCCTGTCCAAGGCGATCACGGCGGCCTGTGTTCTGGCCCTGGTCGATGAGGGCGCGTTGCAGCTGCACGACCGGGTCGGCGCGCTGCTGCACGACCGGCCCGACCTGGTGACGCCCGGAACCCCCGGCGCCGAGATCCGCGTCGACGAATTGCTGACCCATACCAGCGGCCTGGCCTATGACGGCACCCAGACGCCGCTGAACCCGACTCTGTGGGGCGGGCCGGACGATCACGACAAGCTGACCCGCGCCGCCCTGGCCGAACCGATCGGCGAGCGCGTGTTCTTCTACAACAACCTCAATTACGCCGTGCTGGGCAGCCTGATCATGGACCTGACCGGCACGAGCATCGAGGCGGCTTGTCGGCCCCGCGTGCTGACCGGGCTGCAAAGCGCCGCGCCGAACCGGCGGATGGGCGGCGGGCTGGCCTGGCTGGGCTGGGAGATCAGCGCCCCCGACTACCTGCTGTTCCTGATGTCGCTGGACCCGGCGGCCAAGTGGCCGCGCCGGGCGACCGGCGGCGATTATGACTACGGCCCCGGCCTGTTCCTGCACGACAGCGAGGCCGGACGCGAGTTCTGGCATTCCGGCGCGGTCTGCCTTGTGAGGCCGATGGACCTCGGCGCCGTCGCAAGGCGGATGGACGATGGCTGGGCCTATGTCGTGACCTATGACGCCTGCCTGTCCGACGGCGCGCTCAGAGACCTTGACCAAAGCATCAGCGACGCGGCGCGCTAGCCGGTCGGCAGGTCCAGCATCGCCGCAAGCTCGGGCATCGACCGGGCGATTTCGACCCCTGCCGCGCGCAGCCTGTCCGGGTCGGTTTCCGCGGCATAGCCGATGGTGCGGATCCCGGCGGCGATCCCGGCGCCGCAGCCGGTCGGGCTGTCGTCGATCATCACCGCCTGCGCCTTGTCCGTGCCGTTGGCCGCCAGGGCATGCAACACCATGTCCGGCGCTGGCTTGGGCGCGAAATCGTCGCGCGACAGGATGCGCCCGGCGAAACGATCCCACAGCCCGTGCGGGGTCAGGGTGATCTCCATCTTCGCCATCGGCCCGTTCGAGGCGACCCAGATCGCCACTCCCCGCGTCTCCAGCGCATCGAGCACCGCGCCCACCCCGTCGATCATCGGCACGCCGTCGGCCAGCCGGGCGAACATCCGGCCATAGAACCGGTCGACCCAATCGTCGGGCAGCGCCGCCCCCATGGCGCGGGCCTTGTGGAACACGCCCTCCATCGTGCCACCGACGAACAGGGCGGGGATCTGGGGCCCGGGCACGTCCAGCCCATGGGCGCGCAGGTCATCGGCCAGCAGGGCATTGGTCGGCCCTTCGCTGTCGACCAGCACACCGTCGCAGTCGAAAATGGCAAGGGCGGGGGTCATGGCGCCTCCAGAAGGGTCAGGTGGGTGTCGCCATAGCGGCGATTGTCGAGCAGGGCAAAGCCGGCGGGCGGCTCTTGCGGGCCGGCCTCTTCCCAGACCACCAGCGCGCCGGGGGCAATCCAGCCCTGCGCCTGCGCCCGGTCCAGCGCCGGCGCGCCCAGCCCCTTGCCATAGGGCGGGTCGAGGAACACCAGCGCGCAGGGCGCCGCGGCCGCGGGCAGCCGGTCGGCGGCACAGGTCAGGACCGTGGCGTCATCCGTGCGCCGCGCCCGGGCCAGGTTGTCGCGGATCAGCCGTTGCGCCACCCGCCCGCTATCGACGAAACTCGCGTGACGCGCGCCGCGCGACAGCGCCTCCAGCCCCAGCGCGCCGGTGCCGGCAAAGAGGTCCAGCACCCGCGCGCCCTGCGGCAGGCCATGGCCGGCCAGCACGTTGAACAGCGCCTCGCGCACCCGGTCGGGCGTGGGGCGCAGATGCGCGTCGGCATCGCCCCTGCCGACGCCCGCCAGGGTCAGGCCCCGATGCTGGCCACCGATGATCCTCACGCCTTCAGCAGGGCCTTCATGTTCGTCTCGGGGTCCAGAACGACCGACGGCGCGGGGGATTTCCCCATCTCGATCAGGCGCTTGGCGACCATGTAGGTGCGCGCGTCGTTCATCGCATCCACCGCCAGCAACTGATCGCCCCGGTAATACCAATGCGATACGGCCGCGCCCTCGCCACGCTTCACATGGACCGTATCATAGCCGGTATTCAGCCCGGCGATCTGCAGCTTGCACTCGTATTGGTCCGACCAGAACCAGGGCCTGGCGTCATAGGCCAGATCGCCGCCCATCATGTTCCGCGCCACGATTTCGGCCTGGTCGATGGCATTGCCGACGCTTTCCAGCCGGATCCGCCCGCCGCCATGCGGGAACGAGGCGCAATCGCCCGCCGCCCAGACATGCGGCGCCGAGGTTCGCCCCTGCGCATCCGTCGCGATGCCGTTGTCGCAGACGATGCCGGCGCTGTCGGCCAGGATCGTGGCCGGGGCGATGCCGATCCCGACCACGGCAAAATCCACCTCCAGCGTGCTCCCGTCGGACAGCTCGGCCCCGCTCACATGGTCGGTCCCGGTCAGGCGGGTCAGGCCCAGGCCTTCGCGGATATCGACCCCATGGGCGCGGTGCAGATCGCGGAAAAAGGCGCTGGTCTCGGGGCAGGCGACACGCTGCAGGATGCGGTCGGCCATCTCGATCAGCGTCACCTGCAGGCCCTTCTTCGCGGCCACCGCCGCCGCCTCCAGCCCGATATAGCCACCGCCGATCACCAGAAGGCGCCGTCCCGGCCGCATCTGCGGGGCCAGCGTATCGGCATCGCGCAGGTCGCGCATGGCATGGACGCCCTCCAGGTCGCCGCCGATCGCCGCCGGCAGCAGCCGCGGATGCGAACCCGTCGTCAGGGCCAGTTCGTCATAGGACAGGAGTTCTTCGCCCTGCAGCATGACCGTCCGGGCCTCGGGGTCGATCCCGACGCAGCGCGTGCCCAGCCGCAGGGTGATGTCGTTCTCGACATACCAGGCCTCGGGCCGCAGATAGAGCCGCGCCTGCTCCATCTCGCCCAGCAGATAGGCCTTGGACAGCGGCGGGCGCTGATAGGGGGGCACCGGTTCGGCGCAGACCAGGGTGATGGCGCCGTCGAACCCGTCGCTGCGCAGCCGCGCCACCAGGCTGGCCGCCGCCTGGCCGCCGCCGACCACGATGAAATGCGCCATTGCGCCGTCTCCTTGCTTGCTCGCCCGGTGGCATACACTACCTTGGGAGACAGCGAAGGCAATTGCAGGGAGTGCAGGACGATGACGATTTCCGTGGGCGACAGGCTGCCGAAGGAGACCTTGTTGCGGATGGGCGAAAACGGCCCCGAAGAGGTGGCGCTGGGGCCGCTGGTCGAGGGGCGCAAGGTGGTGATCTTCGGCTTGCCGGGGGCTTTCACCGGCACCTGCCACAACGCCCATCTGCCCAGTTTCATCCGCACCCGCGAGGCGTTCGCGGCCAAGGGCGTGGACGCGGTGATCTGCGTGTCGGTCAACGACCCCTTCGTGATGCAGGCCTGGGACCAGGCCACCGGCGCGGGCGATGCCGGGATCACCATGCTGGCCGATAGCGGTGCGGCGCTGACCAAGGCCATGGGCCTCGATTTCACCGCCCCGCCCGCCGGGCTCTATGACCGGTCGCAGCGCTATGCGCTGCTGGCCGAAAACGGCGAGGTCAAGGTGATCCAGGTCGAGGACAGCCCCGGCGAATGCACCGTCTCGGCCGGCGAGGCGCTGCTGGAAAAGCTCTGATCCGGCCTCGGGCGGGCTGCCGGTTCGGCCCGCCCTACCCCGCCAGCGCGTCCATCCGCTGGGCCAGCTTGACGTCGAGCGCGCTCAGCCCGTCGGCGTCATGGGTGGTCAGTGTGACCTTGACGGTCTTGTAGACATTGAACCATTCGGGATGGTGGTTCATCTTTTCCGCCTGCAGCGCGGCGCGGGTCATGAAGCCGAAGGCGGCGACGAAATCCGCGAACTGATAGGTCTTGGTGATCGCGTCGCGGTCGCTGTCGTGGCGCCAGCCGGCGGCCTCCAGCGCGGGCATGTGTTCGGCCCGTTCGGACAGGGTCAGCTTGTCGGTCATTGGTGCTCCTCCACCTCGGGTTTGCGGAACGGGCCATAGCTGGTCAGCACGTCGATTTCGTGATCGACGGCATCGCGCTCGGCCTCCAGGTACTTTGCCACCGCATCGCGGAAACCGGGATCGGCGAACCAGTGCAGCGAATGGGTCTGGACCGGCAGGTAGCCGCGCGCCAGCTTGTGTTCGCCCTGGGCGCCGGCCTCGACCCGGGCCAGGCCCCGGGCGATGGCATGGTCGATGGCCTGATAATAGCACAATTCGAAATGCAGGCAGGGGTGATGTTCGGTGCAGCCCCAATAGCGGCCAAACAACGCGTCGCGCCCGATCAGGTTCAATGCCCCGGCCACCGGATGGCCGTCCCGCTCGGCCAGGACCAGCAGGATGTCGTCGCGCAAGCGGTCATGGGCGATCTCGAAAAAGGCCCGCGTCAGGTAGGGCCGGCCCCATTTGCGCGCGCCGGTATCCTGGTAGAAGATCCAGAAGGCCTCCCAATGGTCGGGCCGGATCGCATCGCCGGTCCGTTGCACGATGCGCCCGCCGAAGCCCTGCGCCGTCGCGCGTTCCTTGCGCAGGGCCTTGCGCTTGCGGCTGCTCAGATCGGCGAGGAAGGCGTCCCAATCCGCGTAATCGCGGTTTTCCCAGTGATATTGCTGGCCGATCCGGTGCAACAGGCCCATCTCGGCGCCGGCCAGCGCCTCGGCCGGGTCGCAGAAGGTGGCATGGACCGAGGACAACCCGTTCTCGGCGGCCAGTTGCACCGCGCCCTGGATCAGCGCCGCCATGCCCTGCGCCTCGAACCCCGGCCGGGTCAGGAACCGCCGGCCGGTGACCGGGGTGAAGGGCACGGCGCATTGCAGCTTGGGATAATAGCGGCCGCCGGCATTTTCATAGGCATGGGCGAAATTGTGATCGAAGATATATTCGCCCTGGCTGTGCGATTTGCCGTAAAGCGGCGCGGCGGCGATGATCCGCCCCTCGGTCTGCGCGGTCAGGTAGCGCGGATCCCAACCGGTGCCCGGCCCGACCGAGCCGCTGTCCTCCAGCGCCTTGAGGAAGCGATGGGTGGTGAACGGGTCATGGGGCCGCCCGCCATCGGCCGCCTCGGGACAGGCGCAGGCATCCCAGTCGGCGGCGGCGATACCGGCGAGCGAGCGGTGCACAGTGATTTCGATCGGCGTGGCGTCCATGGCGCTTAGGGTGGGGCAGGCCGGCCCCGGGTCAAGCCCCCCTCAGGGCCGGAACCCTTCAAAGGTGATCTGGGCCGCACCTTCGGCCCGGGCCTGCCGCGCCCGGTCGGGGCTGCGGATGGTCCAGCACAGGACCGGCAGGCCCGCCTGGCGGACGGCGTGCAGCGGCGCGGCGGTCAGGTCGGCGCGGTCATGGCTGACGAAACTGGCCCCGGTCCGGTCCAGGTCGGGGATCGCGCGCAGCGCATCGCGCCGGGCCTGCGGCACGGTCGGCCAATCCTCGGCCGTGAAGGCGCAGGTGGTCAGGCCGCGCGGGATCCGCGGCGCGGCGCCGGCGCAGGCGGCCACCGCATGCGGGTTGAACGACATCAACGCCACCGGCCCGTCATAGCCCGCCAGCGCGCCGCAGACCGCATCTTCCAGCGGCCCGACCCCGGGCCCCAGCGCACCGTCCTGGTCCTTGATCTCGATCAGCAGCGGCACCGCGCCGGCCACCGCTTCCAGCACCTGCGCCAGGGTCGGCACGGTATCGCCGGCACCACCGGTCAGCGGCGTTTCGCCCAGCTGCCGCGCGCTCAGCCCGCGCAGAGGGCCGGGCCGGCCGGTCAGCCGACCCATGTCGTAATCGTGAAACACCATCGGCACGCCATCGGCCGAGGGCTGGATATCGATCTCGATCCCGTAGCCCGCCGCCACCGCCGCCCGCACCGCCGACAGCGAATTCTCCACCGCCGCGCCGCCATGCAGCCCGCGGTGGGCAAAGGGACGGTCAAGGAACCCGGGCGGCAGCATCAGGCGACCTCGAAGATGCCCTCGATCTCGACCGCGACGCCCAGCGGCAGGGCGGCGGCGCTGACCGCGCTGCGGGAATGGCGGCCGGCCTCGCCCAGAACCTCGACCAGCAGGTCCGAGGCGCCGTTGACGACCTTGGGCTGGTCGGTGAAATCCGGGGTCGAATTGACGAAGCCGGTCAGCTTGACCACGCGCTTGAGCCGCGACAGGTCGCCGCCGCAGGCCGCGCGGACCTGGGCCAGCAGGCTCAGCGCGCAATGCCGGGCGGCGATCGTGCCGGCGGCGACGTCCATGTCGGCACCCAGCTTGCCGAGGATCAGCCCCCCGGGGCCCGACGACACCTGGCCCGAAACGAAGACCAGGCTGCCGGTCTGCACGAAGGGCACGTAATTCGCCGCCGGGGCAGGGGCGTCGGGCAGGGTCAGGCCAAGCTCGGTCAGGCGGGCGTCGATGGTCATCGGGGTCTCCGGATCAGGGGGCGGTTCGGCGGCGACGCTATCCGCACCACCCGGCCGGCGCAATCACCCCTCGCGGAACACCCGGGCGAAATAGTCCATCAGCGGCCGCGCCAGGTAATCGATGGGCGACCGTTCGCCGGTCTGGATGAAGGCATCCGCCGGCATGCCGGGGATCAGCGACGCGCCCTCGGGCAGGCGGGCGATCTCGCCCTCGTTCAGCGTGACCTCGGTCCGGAAATAGCTTTGCCGCGTCGCCTCGTCGACAAAGGCATCGGCCGAAACCAGCGTCACCCGCCCGAACAGTTCCGGCGTGCGCCGCTGGTCCAGCGACGACAGCCGCACCGCGACCTCCTGGCCGATCCTGACGCTGTCGATATCGGTGGGCGACACCCGGGTGGCGATCACCAGCGGGCGGTCCTGGGGCACGATGAACAGGACCGGCGCGGCCGGGGTGATGACCGCCCCGCCGCCGAAGACCTGCAGATCATAGACCACGCCGCCGACCGGCGCCCGGATATCGAGCCGGGCCAGCCGCGTCTGCAGCGACCGGCGCCGTTCGCGCAGCTCCAGCTCGGTATAGCCCAGGTCGCGCAGCTGGGTGATCGCCTCTTCCCGGCGGGTCGTGTCCAGGCGCAGGATCTCGATCTCGATCTCGGTGATCTGGCCCTCGGCCTGGGCGATGGCGGCGGCCAGTTCGGCGGCCTCGCCCTGGGTCTGGGCCTCGGCGCGGCGCAGGTCCATCACGGTGCCGGCGCGGGCCAGCCCGCCGGCCAGAAGCGATTCCTGGTTGGCCAGTTCCTCGCCCAGAAGCGACAGCTGCCGCTCGACCGCGGCCTGCTGGGCGCGGATCCCCTCGATCTGGGCGGTGAATTGTTCGGCCCGCCGGGTCAGCTGTTCGCGCTGGCTGGCGACCGATTCGGCGCGGGCCTCGAACAGGCGCTGCTGGCCCTCCATCAGCTCGGCCACGACCGGGCTGTCGACCTCCAGCAGCAGCGGATCGAAGGTGATCTGCGCGGCGCCGTCACGCTCGGCCGACAGGCGGCCGCGGCGGGCCAGGATCTCGAACAGCTGGTTTTCGACGATGGTCAGCTCGGCCTGCAGGTCTTCGTGATCGAGCCGCACCAGGATCTCGCCGGCGGCGACCGGATCGCCCTCCTGCACCAGGATTTCCGAGACGATGCCGCCATCGGGATGCTGCACCACCTGGCGGTTGCTTTCGACCTCGACCTGGCCGGTGGCGATCACCGCGCCGGTGATCGTGGCGCGCACCGACCAGGTGCCGAAACCGCCGACCAGGATCACCAGGCCGATCATCCCGATCCAGAGCGGCCGCCGCGCCGACCAGCCTTTTGCCGTGCCGCTCATGTCACGCCGCCCCCGCTGCCCTGGCCCTTTTCGATCTGTCCGGCATTGGCCAGAACCTTTTTCAGCACCTCGTCCTTGGGGCCGAAGGCGCGGGCCGCGCCACCGTCGATGTAAAGGATGCTGTCGCAGGCCGCGATCGCGGCGGGCCGGTGGGCCATGATGAAGACCAGCTTGCCCTCGTCGCGCATCGCCTGCACCGCGCTGTTCAGCGCCACCGTCCCCTCGTTGTCGAGGTTCGAATTGGGCTCGTCCAGCACCAGCATGACCGGGTCGCCATACAGCGCCCGGGCCAGGCCGATCCGCTGCAACTGGCCCCCCGACAGCCGCCCGCCGCCGGCATCGACCCGGGTGTCGTAGCCATCGGGCAGGCGCACGATCATGTCATGGGCCGCGGCCTTGCGCGCGGCGGCCACCACGCCCGCATCGTCGGGGGCCTGCGACAGGCGGGCGATGTTGTCCCTGATCGTGCCCTCGAACAGGTGGACCCGCTGCGGCAGATAGCCGACATAGCGGCCCAGCACGTCCGGGTCGTATTGATCGAGCGCCGCGCCATCCAGCCGGACATGGCCGCCGGCCGGTTTCCACAGGCCCACCAGCACCTTGGCCAGCGTCGACTTGCCCGCGCCCGAAGGCCCGATGACGCCGATCGCCTGGCCCGGCTCGGCCCGGAAGCTGACCATGCGCAGCGCCGCGTGGCTGTCGCCGGGCGGCACGACGGTGATCTGGTTGGCCTCCAGGATCGCGCGCGGACGCGGCAGGTCGGTGCGCCGGTCAAGCGGGCGGATCGCGCCCAGCAGATGCGCCAGCCGCTCCCAGCCTTCGAAACCGCGCTGCAGCACGGCCCATTGGTTGACCAGCAGTTCCACCGGGGCCAGCGCCCGGCCCAGAAGGATCGAGCCGGCGATCATCGCGCCCGGCGTCAGATCGCCCTGCAGCACGATATAGGCGCCCAGGCCCAGCATCGCCGATTGCAGGAACAGCCGGAACGCCTTGGTCAGGGTCGAGAACGTGCCCGAGGCGTCGCCGGCCCCGATCGCGGCTTTCAGCCCTTCCTCGCGCGCCTTGAGCCAGCGCGTGAAGGCCGCGTCGCGCATGCCCAGCGATTGCACCATCTCGGCCTCGGCGCGGATATGTTCGCCCATCCGGTCGGCGGCGATCACCGCGGCATTGGCGGTGGCCAGCCTGCGCCGCGTGGTCCACTGGTTGATCAGCGCGATCACCACCAGGATACCGCCGCCGAACAGCGCCAGATAGCCCAGCCAGGGATGGAACAGGAAGATCCCGAACAGAAAGATCGGCGTCCAGGGCAGGTCGAAAAAGGCCATCAGCGCCGGCGAGGTCAGCATCCGCTGCACCCCTTCGAGGTCCTTCAGACCGGTCGCGGCCTCGGCCGGGGCCTTGTGCATGGTCTGGGCGCGCATCACCGCGCCGAAGACGCGTTCCTCCAGATCGGTCTGGAACCGGCCGCCGACCCGGCCCATGATCCGGCCGCGGGCATAATCCAGCAGCGCCATCATGCCGTATAGGAAACCGACCAGCAGGGTCAGCGCCAGCAGGGTTTCGATCGACCGCGATCCCAGCACCCGGTCATAGACATTCAACATGTAGAGCGGGCCGGTCAGCATCAGCAGGTTGACGAACATGCTGAACAGGCCCACGGCCCAGAACAGCACCCGCGACCGGCGCCGCGCGGCGCGCAGTTCGGTCCGGCCTTCGGCGATTTCGGCCCGCGTCGCGTCCCGTGCAGCCATGAGCGTTCCGTCGCCTTCCCTTGCCTTTTCCCGCGCCGGCCCTTGTAGTGGGGCGGCGATGAAGAAAATGTCTCTTTCGGATCACGAAGCCGTGCCGCAATTGTCGGCGCCGCTGACTTTCCCCGGATCCGGACCTATCTGGAACACGACTTTAACCATGCCCGATGCGATCCTGCCAATGCCCGTTTCGATCCGCCGAAAACCAGGGGTGTTCTGCGCTTTTTCGGCACTGCTCGTCGGATTGGCCGCCTGCACCGCGCCGCAGCCGGGGGCCGAGTTCAACGACCCCTATGAGGCGACGAATCGCGTCGTGCATGGCTGGAACAAGGGGCTGGACCGTGCCGTCCTGCGCCCGACGGGCCAGGTCATGACCGCCGCCCCGGTCGAGGTCACCCAGCCGGTCCGGAATTTCGCCGACAATGTCGGGCTGCCCGGCATGGTGGTGAACGGCATCCTGCAGGGCGATATCGACAGCGCCGCGACCAACACGTTCCGGTTCCTGATCAACTCCTCGATCGGCGTGCTGGGGCTGTTCGATCCGGCCACGGCGATCGGCCTGCCCGAGGACACCACCGATTTCGGTGCAACCCTCGCCGTCTGGGGTGTCCCCGAGGGCGCCTATCTGGAACTGCCGGTGCTGGGTCCCTCGACCGAGCGTGACGCGGCCGGGCGGATCGTCGATTTCGCCCTTGATCCGCTGCGCCGGGTCGGCACGCCGCACCAGGTCGAATACGGCACCGCCGCGCGGGTCGCCGATATCGCCATCACCCGCGGCCGGTTCGGCGAAACCTTCGACGACGTGCTTTACGGCAGCGCCGACAGCTATGCCCAGGCCCGGCTCGCCTATCTGCAGAACCGCCGCTTCGAACTGGGCGAAGCCCCGCCCGAGGCCGATGCGATCGACCCGTTTTCCCCTGATCTGTCCCTGGAAGGTTTCGAATGATGACCCGTCCCGCCCGTTTCACCCGCCGCGCGGCGCTGGCCCTGTCCGGCGGCGCCGTCCTTGGCGCCGCCCTGCCGCGGCCGGCCCTGGCGCAAAGCGCCGGGCAGGCCCGGGGGCTGGTCGACCAGGCCGTGGCCGAGATCAACGCCGCGATCGCATCGCGCCAGTCGGAAGCGGCGCTGCTGAACGATTTCCAGCGCATCTTCGAACGCTATGCCGATACCGCCTATCTGGCGGCCTATGCGCTGGGCGTCGACGGGCGCAGCGCCAGCAATGCCCAGAAATCCGCCTTTGCCGAGGCCTTCGGCTATTACCTGTCGCGCAAATACGGCCGGCGGTTCCGCGAATTCATCGGCGGCGAGATCATCGTCAACGATACCCGGCCCAAGGACAGTTTCATGGAGGTGCGCTGCACCACCGTGCTGCGCGGAGAGCCGCCCTTCCAGACCGATTTCTGGGTCAGCGACCGGCCCGGGCGGCCGGTGTTCTTCAACCTGATCATCGAGGGCGTGAACATGCTGCTGTCGGAACGGACCGAGATCGGCGCCATGCTGGACCGGCGCGGGGGTGATCTCGATGCGTTGATCCGCGATCTGCGGGCGACATGAGGCGGGGGCTCGTCGCTGCGCTCCTCGCTGTGCCGACGGGGGCGCTGGCCACGCCCTATGACGGCACCTATCGGCAGACCGCGAATGCCGATTGCGCCATCGTCGGGGTCGATGGCGCGGCGATAAGGATCGAGGCGGGGATCTTCTACGGGGTCGGCATGGAATGCCGCATGACCCGGCCGGTCAACGTGGTGAACATGGACGCGACGCTCTATACCATGGTCTGCTCCGGCGAGGATCAGAGCTGGACCGAGCGCGCCATGGTGATGCGGGCCGCCGAGCGCGCCGGGATCATCATGCTGTGGGATGGCTATGCCTTCGCCTATGAACGCTGCCCGGCGCCCTAGGGGGCGCTGCCGCCGCCCCTGACGGGGCCCCCCGGGATCCATCCGACCCGAAGACGCCGGGTGTTGCGCCTGGCCCGCGCGGTCCGGTCATGGCCCGGTCACCCGCGGCCGGCATCCTGCGCCGCGATCGATCCGCGGGGGCAGATCCCCTCGCGCCATATGGACGCTTCGCGGCTGCCGGTCCCGCAGACAGCCCCCGTCAGGGCCAAGGGACGGAAGATGCGCATCCTCCCGGGGGGTCACGCCCCCGCGGCCCGCCCCGGCGGCGGGCAAGACCGACCGGACAGGGCGCCCGGATGCCCTGCAGACCATGCCCCGGCCGCCTTTTCCGGCGCCGCCGGGCTACGGGTCTGTCTGCAGGTCCCGGATCACCGAATCGATCAGCGCCTGGGCGGCGTCATCCTGCATCCCCAGACCGGGCTGTTGGGATTGCGGCGCGACCGGCGCCTGCATCGGCAAGGGCGTCGGCTGACGGTCGCCCAGCACGCGGGTCATCGTCTCGGACCAGATGTCGGCCGGAAGGCCCGAGCCGGTCACGTCGGTCAGCGGCGAATTGTCGTCATAGCCCATCCAGACGCCGGTGACGTAATCCCCCGAAAAGCCGATGAACCAGGCATCGCGCGCGCCCTGGGTGGTGCCGGTCTTGCCGGCGATCTGCCAGCCCTCGATCGCGGCCCGGCGCCCGGTGCCGCGTTCGACCACCTGATACATCATCCAGGTCAGGTGCCGTGCGGCGGTTTCCGAGATCACCCTCTCGCGGATGCCGCCGCCGGTCGAGAACAGCGGCACGTCGTCATCGACCAGGCGCAGCTCGACCAGGCCATAGGGCGTGACCGCCGAGCCGCCGTTGAGGATGCCGGCATAGGCCCCGGTCATTTCGATCAGGGTCGCTTCGGACGCGCCCAGCGCGATCGCCGGACCGGCGGCCAGGTCGGAGCGGATGCCGAACATCTCGGCCACGGTGCGCACGTTCTCGCGGCCCACGGTTTCGGACACCGCCACGGCCGGGACGTTCAGCGACGCCGCAAGCGCATCGGTCAGGGTGACCGCGCCTTCGAAATCGTTGGAATAATTGCGCGGGCACCAGTCGCCGGATCCCGGCACGGACCAGCAGCGCGGTTCGTCCATCACCATGTCCAGCGGCGACATGCCCAGTTCCAGCGCCGTGGCATAGACGAAGGGCTTGAAGGCCGACCCGGTCTGACGCAGTGCCATGGTCGCGCGGTTGAACCCGCCCACGGTTTCCTCGCGCCCGCCGACCATGGCGCGCACCGCGCCGTCGGCGCTCATCACCACGATCGCGGCCTGCGCCTGCGACCCCGGCCGGACCTTGTTGTCAAAGACCCAGGCCAGCGCCTCTTCGGCGGCATTCTGGACCCGGGGGTCGATCGTGGTCTGCAGGATCACGTCCTCGGTCGTGTCCGAGGTGAAATAGGACGGCGTGCGTTCCATCACCCAATCGGCGAAAAAGCTGCCCACCGCGTCGCGCCGGGACCTGGCCAGGTCCGCCGGGTTGGCCAGCGCCGCCTGGTGATCGCTGTCGGACAGGTAGCCCTGGTCGTGCATCAGCCCCAGCACCAGCTCGGCCCGGGCCTGGGCGCGATCGAGGCTCGAGGTCGGCGCATAGGTCGAGGGCGCCTTCAGCAGCCCGGCCAGCATCGCCGCCTGGGCCGGGTCGACCTGTGCGGCGGAAATGTCGAAATAGCGTTGCGAGGCGGCCTCGACGCCACGCGCACCGGCCCCCAGATAGGCGCGATTGAGGTAGATCGTCAGGATCTCCTCCTTGGAATAGCGCGCCTCCATGGCCATGGCATAGACCGCCTCCTGGACCTTGCGCCACAGGGTGGTGCGGCGGCAATCGGCCTCGTAGGCGGCTTCATCCGCCCATCCTGCCGGGTCGTAGTCGCGGCCCAGACACAGCAGTTTCGCGGTCTGCTGGGTAATGGTGGAGCCGCCATGCCCCTCCAGCGGGCCGCGGCCCTCGCGCAGGTTGATCCGGATCGCGCTGGCCACGCCGCGCGGGCTGACGCCGATATGGCCGTAGAACCGCTTGTCCTCGACCGCGATCACCGCGTTGTGCAGATGCGGGCTGACCGTGCGGGCGGTGACCATGCCGCCGAACTGGTCGCCGCGCCAGGCAAAGACCTGCCCGTTCACGTCGACCAGGGTGACCGAACCGCGGGTGCGGCCGTCGACCAGCGCCTCGATCGGCGGCATCGTCGAGGCGTGGTAGATCACCCCGCCGCCGATGAAGAGCCCGACGACAAGCGCCACCCGCCAGCCGATCCGCCAGCCCAGCAGAAGACCCCATTTCAACGCCCTGCCCACCAGCGCGGCGATCATCCCCAGCGGCCCGCGCGCCTTGCGGACGGGTTTGCGCCGCGGCGTCGCCTTGGCGGCCGGCTTGCCGCGCGCGCCCTTGGGGGCGTCGGCCTTGGCATAACGCCGTTCCGCCACAAGAGGCGGCCTGTTGCCGTTCGATCCGCTCATGTCCTGCCCATTCGGTGCGTGTTTTGCCGTCAGGATAGACGGCCCGGCGGCAAATGTAGAGGCACGATGAGTCGGCCATGCCGGTTTTTCGCCTGCTCAATCGGCAGGCATTTCGCACAATTTGTGTAATATTTGTGCAATCCAGCCTTGGTTCGCCCCTTCGCACCTGCAGCATGTCCTTGTGATCCGCCCCGGCGCCCGGCCCTCTTGTGACCGCAGCGGGGGATGCCCGCCGAACGGAACTCGCAAGGGGAAGCACGTGAAACTCATCATCGCAACGATCAAACCGTTCAAGCTCGAGGAGGTCCGCGAAGCGCTGACCGCCATCGGCGTGCGCGGCATGATGGTGACCGAGATCAAGGGCTTCGGCTCTCAGTCCGGACACACCGAAATCTACCGAGGCGCCGAATATGCCGTGAATTTCGTGCCCAAGGTGAAGCTCGAAATCGTGGTGGGCGATGCCATGGCCGATGACGTGGTGGCCACGATCGCCAAGACCGCCAAGACCGACAAGATCGGTGACGGCAAGATTTTCGTTCTCGATGTCGAAAGCGCGTTGCGGGTCCGCACGGGCGAAACCGACGCCGACGCGATCTGAGTCCAGAGGAGACGGACAGATGACACTACTTCAACGCATGCTGGCCGCCCTGCTGGTCGCCTTCCTGGCCCTCGGGCCGGTCGCCGACGCAGCCTGGGCCCAGGACACCGCGACCGAGGAAACGGTCGCAGACGATGCCGCGCCGGCCGATGAGGCCCCGGCCGAAGAGGCCGCCATGGCCGAAGAGGACGAGGCACCGACGCCCGGGATCGACGCCTCGACCGACACGATCTTCATCTTCAACTCGCTGCTGTTCCTGATCGGCGGCTTCCTGGTGTTCTGGATGGCCGCGGGCTTTGCCATGCTCGAAGCCGGGCTGGTGCGGTCCAAGAACGTCACCATGCAGCTGACCAAGAACATCTCGTTGTTCTCGCTCGCCGCGATCTTCTACTACCTGATCGGCTACAACCTGATGTATCCGCTCGCGACCAACGAATTCGAATCGATGGCGGCGATGCAGGCGGCGCTGGATGAGGTGACCTGGATGTTCTACTGGGTGACCGAGGCCGAGGATGGCACGGTCGCCGTCAGCGGCCTGCTGTCGGCGCTCTGGGGCCCCGGCGTGCTGGAGGCGGTCGGGCTCGACCGGGCCGGCGCGGACGATTACGGCTATGCCACGACCGGGTCGGACTTCTTCTTCCAGCTGATGTTCTGCGCCACCACCGCCTCGATCGTCTCGGGCACCCTGGCCGAACGGATCAAGCTGTGGCCCTTCCTGATCTTCACCATCGTCCTGACCGCGCTGATCTACCCGATCCAGGCCTCCTGGAAATGGGGCGGCGGGTTCCTCGATGCCATGGGCTTCCTCGACTTCGCCGGCTCGACCGTCGTGCATTCGGTCGGGGGCTGGGCGGCGCTGGCCGGTGCCCTGATCCTGGGGCCGCGCATCGGCAAGTACAAGGACGGCCGGGTGATCCCGATGCTGGGCTCCAACCTGCCGCTGGCCACGCTGGGCACGTTCATCCTGTGGCTGGGCTGGTTCGGCTTCAATGGCGGCTCGCAGCTGGCCATGGGCACCGTGGGCGATGTCGCCGACGTGTCGCGCATCTTCGCCAACACCAACACGGCCGCGGCCGGTGGCGCGATCGCGGCGCTGATCCTGACCCAGCTGCTCTACAAGAAGGTCGATCTGACCATGGTGCTGAACGGCGCCCTGGCCGGGCTGGTGTCGATCACCGCCGAACCGCTGACGCCCACCCTGGGTGCGGCCACCCTGATCGGGGCCGTGGGCGGTGCGATCGTGGTCTTCGCGGTGCCGTTCCTCGACAAGCTCAAGATCGACGACGTCGTGGGCGCCATTCCGGTCCACCTGATGGCCGGCATCTGGGGCACCCTCGCGGTGGTCCTGACCAATGGCGATGCGTCGCTCGGCACCCAGCTGATGTCGATCATCATCGTCGGGGTCTTCGTCTTCGGGGTCTCGGCCGTGGTGTGGTTCATCCTCAAGGCGACCATGGGCATCCGGGTCGACGAAGAGACCGAGATCAACGGCCTCGACAGCGCCGAACTGGGGATGGAGGCCTATCCCGAATTCGCAAAGGGCTGATCCCTCCTTCCATCAGTCCCGAACCTCGCCCGGGCACGAAAGTGCCCGGGTTTTTTCGTTTTCGAACAGGAACTCCACGACGTCCGGGCCATATGGCGCGGTTTCATGGTATAATCATGTTTAACGCATTGGTTAATCACGGAGGGCCGGAAACCAGATGCCCGATCTCAGCGTGGTATTCTCGGCCCTGGGAAACCCGGCCCGGCTGTCCATCGTCGATCATCTGCGCCGACGCGGGGAGCAGCCCGTCGCGGCGCTGAAGGCCCGGTCGGGCCTGTCCGGGCCGGCCTTGTCGCGGCATCTGAAACGGCTGCGCGAGGCCGGGGTGCTGCAGGTTCGGGGCGATGCGCAGCAGCGGCTCTATTCGATCCGGCCGAAGGCATTGCGCGCCCTGGCGGACTGGGCCGAGGACAGGCCGCAGTCGCGCGGCTCGGGCCTGGACCGGCTGGACGCGCTGTTGAAAAAGGCCCGGCACTAGCGCCGGGCCTGTCGTCGTCCGCTGCGTCGGATCAGCTGATCTTCTTGGGCGCGCCGGTGGCCATGTCGGTGCCGATATAGGGCAGCTTGGCGGCCTTCCAGGCGGCGAACCCGCCCTCCATATGGGCGATGCGGGTCACCCCCGCCTCGATCGCCATCCGCGCCGTGCGTTCGGACCGCACGCCCGAGCCGCAATGCAGCACGATCTGTTTTTCCGACTGGCCCGGCAGGCGCTTGCCGTCGAAGAAGGACAGCGGCATCAGCAGCGCGCCCTCGACATGTTCGAACATGTATTCCTGCGGCGTGCGCACGTCGATCACCACGATCTCGTTGGCGGCGCAGGCGCGGGCGACCTCTTCGGCCGACCAGGTTTCGAAAGTGGCGTCGCCGATCTGTTCGGTCTTCATGACTGTCTCCTGAAAACGGGGTTAGGCGCCCAGCACCTGGGCAATCGCTTTGGCCAGGACCGGCACCGTGTCGCGGTTCAGCCCGGCGATGTTGATCCGGCTGTCACCGACCATGTAGATCGCGTGATCGGCGCGCAAGGATTCGACCTGATCGGGGCTCAGCCCCAGCCGCGAGAACATGCCGCGATGCCGGGCGACGAAATCGAACCGGTCGGAATTGGTGCGCTGGCGCAGCTCGTCGGCCAGCTGTTGGCGCAGCGCCAGCATGCCGGTGCGAACCTCTTCCAGCTCGGCCTCCCAATCGGCGCGCAGGGCCGGGTCGGTCAGGATCATCGTGACGCAGCGGGCGCCGTGATCGGGCGGAAAGGAATAGGTCTGCCGGTTCAGGTAATCGAGGGTCTGCTGCGTCGTGCCGGCCTCGGCGGCGTCGGCAGACACGGCCATCAGGATGCCGGTGCGTTCGCGGTAGACGCCGAAATTCTTGGAACAGCTGGCCGCGATCAGGCAATTGTCGAAGGCCGTGGCCAGCCGCCGCGTCACCGCCGCATCGGCGTCCAGCCCGTCGCCGAAACCCTGGTAGGCGATGTCGACCATCGGCACCAGGCCGCGGCCGTCCATCACCGCGATCACCTCGTCGATCTGGTCCGGCGTGAGGTTGGCGCCGGTCGGGTTGTGGCAACAGCCATGCAACAGCACCAGGTCGCCGGCCTTTGCCCCGGCCAGGTCCTGCAACATGCCGTCGAAATCGACGCCGCCGGTGGCTTCGTCGAAATAGCGATACTCCTTGAACGGCAGTTTCATGAACTTGAGGATCGAATTGTGGTTCGGCCAGGTCGGGGCAGACACCCGGACGGTCACGTCGGGGTTGGCCATCCGCGCCACCTCGAACCCCATCCGCACCGCGCCGGTGCCGCCGGGCGTGGCGATCGCCGCCACCCGGTCGCGGGCCACGGCATCGCCCAGAACCAGCGCGCCCATCGCCGCGGCAAAGGCCGGGTCGCCGGCCAGGCCGGTATAGGATTTCGTCTCCTGTTCCTCGACCAGGCGCCGTTCGGCGGCCTTGATGGCGCGCATCACCGGGGTCTTGCCTTCGGCGTTCTTGTAGACCCCGACGCCAAGGTCGATCTTGCCGTTGCGCGGATCGGCGCGATAGGCGCTCATCAGCGCCAGGATCTTGTCGGCGGGCTGGTCTTGCAGATGCTCGAACATCAGGCGTCTCCGGTTGCGATGGGAAGGTCGTCGTAGCTGCCCCATTCGGCCCAGGATCCGTCATAGACGGCCGTGTCGGTCTTGCCGATCCGCTCCAGGGCCAGGGCCAGGATCGCGGCGGTGACGCCGGATCCGCAGGTGGTGATGGCGGGTTTGGACAGGTCGACGCCCGCGGCCTCGAAGGCGGCTTTCAGCGCGGGCGGGTCCTTCATCGTGCCGTCGGCGGTCAGCAGCTCGCCCCAGGGCAGGTTGCGCGCGCCGGGAATATGCCCGGCGCGCAGCCCCGCGCGCGGTTCCGGCTCTTCGCCGCGGAACCGGCCGGCAGACCGCGCGTCGATGATTTCGTGATCGCCCAGCTTGGCGGCGCGGGCGACCTGGGTCACGTCCTTGACCATCTGGTTGCGGCGGCTGACCGTCATGTGGCGGTCGCGCACCACGGGGGGCAGATCCTCGACCGGGCGGCCTTCGGCCCGCCACTTGGGAAAGCCGCCGTCCAGCACGGCGACATCGGTCTTGCCCATCAGCCGGAAGGTCCACCAGACCCGCGGCGCGGAAAACACCCCCGCCCCGTCATAGACCACCACCTGGTGGCCGTCGCCGATGCCCATGGCGCGCATCCGGGCCATGAACTTTTCCACTGGCGGCACCATATGCGGCAGGTCCGACCGCAGATCGGCGATTTCGTCGATATCAAAGAACCGGGCGCCGGGAATATGGGCGGCGGCGTAGTCGGCCCGCGGATCGCGGCCGTCATCGGGCAGATACCAGGATGCATCGAGGATCCGCAGGTCGGGATCCTTCAGGTGCTGGGCCAGCCAGGCGGTGGACACAAGGGTTCTGGGATCGTCGGCGGACATGTCGGCATCCTCGAGGTCGGTCCCGGTTGCCTAGCGTCTCTTGCCGGTTTGGGCAAGCGGGCCGCACCCCCGGGGGGCCCGGCCCGGCCCGGAGCGGCGTCAGGCGTTGGTGCCGCCGATCATGTTCTTGACCACGCCGACCACGGCCATGACGATCCCGCCGCCGACACCGCCGCCGGCGACATCGGTCAGGATCGCGCCGATCCCGTCGGCGCCGCCCGCGGCCTCGGCCGCCGCGGCGACCGCCTCGGTCGCGCCGCCGCCGGTCAGCATGCCCAGCAATTGTCCGCCGCCGATCCCGCCGACCGCGCCGGCGATGGCATTGCCCGCCGTGCCCAGCGAGAGGTTCTTGAGCGCCGCTCCGGCGCCGGTGCCGCCGATCGCGCCGGCGATGAGCTGAATGATGATTTCCATGAGGTCCCCCGTCTGAACCGGTTTCTGATCCGTGCCGGACCCGCACCTTGCGCGGCATCCGGTCGCACGGACCCTAGCAGCGTTGCATGACAGTTCCCTAGCGGGAACTCTGCCGCCGCATTCCCCCTCAGCCGTTGTCCTTGAGCAGGCGCTGCTTCTGGCGGTTCCAGTCGCGCTTGGCCTGGACCTCGCGCTTGTCATGGGTCTTCTTGCCCTTGCCCAGGGCGACCTTCATCTTCACGATGCCGCGGTGGTTGAAATACAGCACCAGCGGCACCACGGTCATGCCCTGGCGCTGGGTCGCGTTCCACAGCCGCGAGATTTCGCGCTTCGACGCCAACAGCTTGCGCCGCCGGCGTTCCTCATGCGGGAACATCGCCTGCGGGTAGGGCGCGATATAGCTGTTGACCAGCCACAATTCCCCCTCCGACACCTCGGCATAGCTTTCGGCGATATTGGCCTGGGCGGTGCGCAGCGACTTGACCTCGGAGCCGGTCAGCTGCAGGCCGACCTCCAGATCCTCTTCGATCGCATAATCGAAACGCGCGCGCCGGTTCTCGGCGATCACCTTGTAATTCTTGTCGTCGGGTTTGCGGGCCATGGTCGCGCAGAGGTAGGCGATGGCGAAGGGTTTGCCAAGCCGGTAGGGTGGGGGTCCACCCCGCCGCGCCGGAGAAGCGATGTCGCGCCCCGTCCTGTCCAACACCGATGCCCGTCGCCTGTTCCTGGACCGTCACCTGCTGGGGGCGCCGCAGGGCGGTCCGGGGCGCGGCGCCGACCTGGAAGGCGTGCTGGACGGGCTCGGCTTTGTCCAGGTGGACAGCGTCAACACCCTGGCCCGGGCCCATGACCTGATCCTGTGGACGCGGCGCGGTCGATACCGGCCCCGCGCCCTGGAACAGCTGGTGGAAACCCGCGCGGCCTTCGAACACTGGACCCATGACGCGGCGGTATTGCCGATGGCGCTTTATCCGATGTGGCGGCTGAAATTCGCCCGGGACGAGGCGCATATGCGGGCCCGTTGGCCGGCGCTGCGGCGCGACGGCTATGTCCACCGCTTCGACGACGTGCTGGAACGGATCGCGGCCCATGGCCCGGTCTGTTCCTCGGATGTGGGCGAGGGCGAGCAGAAGGGATCGGGCGGCTGGTGGGACTGGCACCCGTCCAAGACGGCGCTGGAATATCTGTGGCGCTCGGGCCGGCTGGCGATCCGTCACCGGCAGGGGTTTCGCAAGTATTACGACCTGGCCGAGCGGGTGATCCCGCCCGAGGCGCTGAACGCCCGGCTGGAGGAGGACGAGATCATCGACCGGGCGCTGACCGCGGCGCTGGACCGGCTGGGCTTTGCCACGCCGGGCGAGCTGTGGAAATTCCACGACCTGGCCACCCCCGACGAGGCGCGCGCCTGGGCCGCGCGCGCCCTGGCCGCGGGACGGGTGACCGAGGTCGATATCGAGATGGCCGATGGGCGGCTGCGCCGGTCGCTGATGCGGCCCGGCGCCTGGGAGGGCGATCCGTCCGCGCCGGGCGCGCGGGTCAGATTGCTGTCGCCCTTCGATCCGGCCCTGCGCGACCGGGCGCGGGCCGAACGATTGTTCGGTTTTCACTACCGGATCGAGATCTTCGTGCCCGCGCCGCAGCGGCGCTATGGCTATTACGTGTTCCCGGTGCTGCAGGGCGACCGTCTGATCGGGCGGATCGACGCGAAACGCGAGGGTGAGGCGCTGTCGGTGCGAGCCTTCTGGCCCGAGCCGGGCGTGGCCATGGGCAAGGGCCGCCGCAGCGCGCTGGAGGCCGAGCTGGAGCGCGTCGCGCGGTTCGCGGGCCTGTCGGACCTCCGCTTTGCCCGCGATTGGCTGCGTCAGCCGTTCCCGGATTGAGCCGCTGACGCGGCACCGGATCAGCGCCTGCGGCGCGGCGGGCGCTTGTGGCGGCGGCGGCGCCCGGAACCGGATGGCGCCGCGGGTTCCGATCGGTGAACCGGGCGGCGCCCTCAGTTCAGCAGCCCGGCATGGATCATCGCGTCCTTGACCGCCAGCTTGACCCCGTCGGACAGGCCGACCAGGGGCGCGCGCACGTCCTCGCGGCAGCGGCCCAGCAGGGACAGGCCGTATTTGGCCCCGCAGACGCCCGGTTCCATGAAGATCGCCAGGTGCAGCGGCATCAGCCGGTCGTTGATCGACCGGGCAGTGTCGTAATCGCCGGCCAGGGTCGCCTCCTGCATTTGCGCGCAAAGCGCCGGGGCGACATTGGCGGTGACCGAGATGCAGCCGCGCCCGCCATGGGCATTCAGCCCGATCGCCGTCGCATCCTCGCCCGACAGCTGGATGAAATCGGCGCCGCAGGTCATGCGCTGCTTCGGCGTGCGGCTGAGATCGCCGGTGGCGTCCTTGACGCCGATGATCATCGGATGTTCCGCCAGCCTGCCCATCGTGTCGGGCATCATGTCGACCGCCGAACGGCCGGGGATGTTGTAGATGATGATCGGCAGGCCGCATTCGGCGGCGCGGGTGAAATGTTCGATCAGCCCGGCCTGGGTCGGCTTGTTGTAATAGGGCGTGACGACCAGCGCGGCATCGGCGCCGGCGGCCTTCGCGGCCTTGACCAGGCGTTCGGTTTCGCGCGTCGAATTCGACCCGGCGCCGGCGATCACCGGCACCCGGCCGGCGGCCTGTTCGATGACCGTGGCGACGACGATGTCGTGTTCCTCGTGCGTCAGGGTCGGGCTTTCGCCCGTGGTGCCGACCGGAACCAGCCCGTGGCTGCCCTGGTCGATCTGCCAGTCGACCAGCTTTTTCAGCGTGTCGAGATCGAGCTGGCCGTCCGCGAACGGCGTGACGAGTGCGGGAATGGACCCCTGGATCATGACGCGCTTCCTGTTCTTGTGGGCGGCGCCAGGCCGCCCGGCTGCAAAAGTGCGCGGACACTAGTGCGCTTCGCGCGCTTTGCCAAGTTTGTGAGTTGCCAGCGCGTGGCCATCGGCTAGGGTCCCGCCCAGCATGAGACAGTCCCGCCTGATCGCCTTGTTGAGACCGCTCGCCCTTGCCCTGGCGATGGGCATGGCGCCGGTCGCCACGGCGCAGGAAACGCCGGGGCGCGGCAACATGGCGGCGATGTTCGCGGCGATGCAGGCCGGGACCTGGGACGTGGCCTATGCCCTGGCCGGATCCGACGTCGTGGCGCGCGACCTGGTGACCTGGATGCGGCTGCGCGACGGCGACGCGGTGCTGGCCGATTACTCTGCCTTCCTGACCGCGCGGCCGGATTGGCCCGGGCAGGACAGCCTGCTGGCCGCCGCCGAACGCTCGATCCCCAAGGGCTTGCCGCCGGATACGGTGCTGGCCTTTTTCGCCGACCGGATGCCGCTGACCGGCCAGGGCGCGGTGCGCCTGGCCGAGGCGCGGTTCGCCGGGGGCCAGCCCGATGCGGCGCGGGCCGGGCTGGTCGCGACCTGGCGCGATCTGGGCCTGGACGACGAGGGGTTCGAGGCGGTGATCGAGGCCTTCCCCGATATCGTCGCGCCGCATCATGCCGACCGGGCCGACATGCTGCTGTGGCGCTGGCGGGTGTCGGATGCCGGGCGGCTGTTGCCCTATCTGGACGACGACCGGGCGGCGCTGGTCGCCGCACGGATCGGCTATATCCGCAAATCCGCCGATGCCGAGGCCCTGGCCGACGCTGTGCCCGCGGCGCTGCGCGACGATCCCGGCCTGGCCCAGGCGCGGTTCATCTGGCTGGCCGACCGGGGCGAGCGGACCGAGGCGATCGCCATCCTGCAGGAGCGCTCCTCCAGCCCCGAGGCGCTGGGGGTTCCCTGGCGCTGGGCCAGCTGGCGCCGGATCCTGGCGCGCTGGGACATGCGCGAGGGCCGGATCGACCGCGCCTATGCCCTGGCCACCGGCCACCACCTGACCGAGGGCGGCGATTATGCCGATCTCGAATGGCTCGCCGGGTACCTGGCGCTGACCTACATGGACGAGCCCGCCCTGGCGCTGGAACATTTCCAACGCTTCGACGCGGCCGTCGAGACGCCGATTTCCAGGGCGCGCGCCGGCTATTGGCTGGGCCGCGCCCATGAGGCGCTGGATGATCCGATCTCGGCCCGCGGCGCCTATGTCGCGGCCGCCCGGCATCAGACCGCGTTCTACGGGTTGCTGGCGGCGGAACGCGCCGGGCTGGAGCTGGACCCGGACCTGGCCGGCGGCGAGCTGTTCCCCGACTGGCAGGCCGGCCCGCTGCTGGACGATGACCGGACCCGCGCCGCGCTGATGCTGCTGGGGGGCGGCGAACGCGGCCTGGCGGTGCTGTTCCTGCGCGCCCTGGCCGAGGATCTGGACCGCGACGGCCTGGGCCAGCTGGGCCAGCTGCTGATGGAGATGGACGAGCCCTTCTATGCCCTGCTGGTCGCCAAGGTCGGCGTCGCCCGCGGCGAGGTGGTGCCCGACATCCTGTTCCCGCTGCACGGGCTGGCCCGGGGCGACTGGCCGGTGGAGCCGGCCCTGGCCCTGGCCATCGCGCGGCAGGAAAGCGAATTCCGCACCGATGCCGGCAGCCCGGTCGGGGCGCTGGGCCTGATGCAGCTGATGCCGGCCACGGCGCAGGAGGTCGCCACAGAGCTGGACCTGCCCTACAGCCGCCAGCGCCTGGTCACGGATTGGCAATACAATGCCGCGCTGGGCACCCGCTATCTGGCCAACCTGGAGGCGCAGTTCGGCGCCAGCCCGGTGATGATCGCCGCCGGCTACAATGCCGGCCCGTCGCGGCCGCGGCAATGGATCGGCGATCGCGGCGATCCGCGGCTGGGGCAGATCGACCCGGTGGACTGGATCGAGCACATCCCGTTCCGCGAGACCCGCAACTACGTGATGCGCGTGACCGAGGCGATGCCGATCTACCGGGCGCGGCTGACCGGCGAGGCCGGCGCGGTCGAGTTCGAGGCCCTGCTGCGCGGTGCCCTGCCGGTGATCCGCCCGATGGCCCGGCCGCACTCGCCGCCGATGACCCCGGCCCCCAATACCGTGGTCCTGCCCGAGCCGCCGATCGCCGCCGAAGCGACCGACGAGGAAAGCGCCCGGCCCGACCCCGGGGAGGCGGCCGCGGCGCCCGGCACCTCGCCCCGTCCGCGGGCCCGGCCCTAGCCGGGCCGTGCCGCCCGTTGCGCGCGCCAGAAGGTGAACAGCCCCGCCGCCACGACCAGCCCCGCGCCCAGCACCAGGCTGATGCGCAGGGATTCGCCGAACACGGTGATCCCCAGCAGGCTGGCGAAGACCAGTTGCAGATAGGCGAAGGGCTGGACCGCGCTGGCCTCGGCCACCTCGTAGGTGCGGATCAGCAGCCAGTGCCCCAGCGCGCCGGACAGGCACAGGGCGCCCATCAGCGCCCAGTCGCGGCCGGTCATCGGCTCCCAGAACCAGAGGCCCACCAGGGTCAGCGCCACCGCCCCCACCGTGCCGGTCCAGAAGAACGAGGTCGCCGTGCTGTCGGCCCGGGCCGCATAGCGGGTCAGCAGGGCATAAAGCGCGAACATCGCCGCCGCGGCCAGCGGAAACACCGCCGCCCAGGACATCACGCCGCGGCCCGGTTGCAGGATGATCAGCACGCCGATGAAGCCCAGGATGATCGCCAGCCAGCGCCGCCAGCCCACATGTTCGCCCAGCACCGGCCCCGACAGCACCGCCACCAGCAGCGGGTAGCAGGCGAAGGCGGCATGGCTTTCGACCAGGCCCAGATGGACGAAGCCCAGGACCATGACGCAGATCTCGGCCGCCAGAAGCAGCCCGCGCCCGATCTGCAGCAGCGGCTGGCGGGTGGCGGCGGCGGCGCGGATCGAGCCTTCCTTGCGGGCGGCGACGACCATGACGAAGGCGCCGAAGAACCAGTAGCGGATCATCACGATCATCACCACGTTATAGGCGCCGGCCAGGTGCCGGCTGAGCCCGTCCTGCAGGGCGAAGACAAGGGTGGTGGCGATCATCAGCCCGATGCCGAGGCGGGGATTGCTTTGCATCAGGCCCGCCATCCCCGGCTCATGTGGCGCTTGCGGCCGTAGCCCGGGACACGTTCGACGGCAAAGCCGGCGGTTTGCAGGGCGCGGCGGACATCGCCGGCGGCGGTATAGGTGGCGAAGCTGCCGCCGGGTGCGGTATGGGCGCCGACCCGTTCCAGAAGGTCAGCCTGCCACAGTTCAGGGTTCTTTGCGGGCGAAAACCCGTCAAGATACCACGCATCTGCCAGGCCCTGCCATTGGGCCAGGCTTTGCCGCGCATCGCCCTCGACGATGGTCAGATCGAAATCCGGGCCCGGCAGATGCGGCGCGACGGTGCCGGTGCCGGTCAGCACCTCGGCGGGCAGGTCCGGATAGACCGACAGGGCGCGCTGAAGATCGGCCAGCGGCATCGGATAGGCCTCGAAAGAGGTGAAGCGCAGGGTGCCGGGGATGCGCGCCGCGCGCCAGGCCTGAAGCGTGGCCAGAAAGTTCAGCCCGGTGCCGAAGCCCAGCTCGGCCACGTGAAACCCGTCGCGGAACCGGGCCGGCAGGTCGTTGCCGGCCAGGAAGACATGCCGGGTTTCGGCCAGCCCGTCGGCGAGCGAGAAATAGGGATCGTCGAACCGGGTCGAGATCGGCGTGCCGTCGCGCCAGGTGATCCGCGCGGTCTGGTCTGTCATGATCGGGGGCCTTATGCAGGGCGGGCCGAGAATGAAAGCGGGGGCCGGCGATGACAAGCCCGGATGTGACGGTGCGCGGGGCGGGCGCGTTCGGCCTGTCGGTGGCCTGGGCCTGCGCCGCGCGCGGGGCGCGGGTGCGCGTGGTCGATCCGCAGGGCGTCGGCGCCGGGGCTTCGGGCGGGGTGGTCGGCGCGCTGGCCCCCCATGCGCCCGAACACTGGACCGAAGCGAAGGCGTTCCAGCTGGACAGCCTGCTGATGGCCGACGCCTGGTGGGCGGCGGTCGCGGCCGCGGGAGGGCGGTCGCCGGGCTATGGCCGGACCGGGCGGTTGCAGCCGATCGCCGATGACGCGGCGTTGGAGCGGGCGCGGGCGCGGGCCGAAAACGCCGCTGGTCTGTGGCGCGGGCAGGCCGAATGGCGGATCGTCGACAGGACGGATATCGGGGATTTCGCGCCCGATAGCCCATCCGATATGTGGATATTTGACACGCTGTCGGCCCGGCTTTCGCCCCTGGCCGCCTGTCGGGCGCTGGCCGCGGCGATCACCGCGCGCGGTGGCGAGGTGGTGGCAGAGGCTCCGGATGCCGGCGCCGTGGTCTGGGCCACGGGCTGGCAGGGGCTGGTCGCGATGAGCGCCGGCCGGGACCGGAGGGTGGGCACCGGTATCAAGGGGCAGGCCGCGCTGCTGGCGTTGGCGGCGCGCGACGCGCCGCAGCTATATGCGCCGGGCCTGCACGTGGTGCCGCATGCGGATGGCACCGTCGCGGTGGGATCAACGACCGAGCGCGACGTCGACGCGCCGGCCGCCACGGACGACCAGCTGGACGCGGTGATCGCCCGGGCGCGGGCGCTGTGCCCGGCCTTGCGCGACGCGCCGGTGACCCGACGCTGGGCCGGGGTCCGGCCGCGCAGCCGGACCCGGGCGCCGATGCTGGGGGCGCATCCGCTGCGGCCCGGGCAATTCGTCGCCAATGGCGGGTTCAAGATCGGCTTCGGCGTGGCGCCGCTGGCCGGCGAGGCGATGGCCGACCTGGTCCTGGAGGGTGACGGGCGCCGCATCCCGGACAGCTTCGATCCGGCGGCGAGCCTCTAGGCCCGCCGGGCGCCGCTGTTTCCCGCCTGCGCGGGAAAGACGCCCCGCCCGCCGTCCCGCCCGTCTAGCGGAACCGGGCCGTCATGCATTGGATGCCGCCGGGGCCGCGCACCCAGGCCGCGCCCGCGGACCAGCACAGCAGTGCCGGCTGCGGCAGGGTCAGGGGCGCGGTGGCGCGATAGGTCACCTCGGTCAGGGGCCGGGCCAGCATCCGCTGGCCGAACAGAATCAGCAGCTGGGCCAGAAGCGGGCCGTGCACCACCAGATCGGCATAGCCCTCGACCCGCCGGGCATAGGGCCGGTCGTAATGGATCCGGTGGCCGTTGAAGGTCAGCGCCGAGTAGCGGAACAGCGTGGTGGTGTCGAAGCGGACCTCTTCGCTGGCCTCGGCGGTGTCGGGGGCTATCGGCGGCTCTGGCGGCGGCGCGCCCTTGTCGGGGTCGGGGCGATAGACCAGATCCTGCCATTCGGTCAGCACCAGGGCCTGGCGCTGGCGGATGTCGTGGCGCAGGCGCACCAGGCCGAGCGGGCCCGAGCGCCCGTCCTTGCGGGTCACCGCCTCGACCGTGCTGCTGCGGTCGGCCCGGGATCCGGCCAGCAGGGGGGCATGGAACAGCAGCCGGCCGGCGCCCCACATGCGGCGCGGCAGGCCGAGATCGGGCAGGACCTCGCCGCGCGCCGGGTGGCCGTCGCGGCCCAGCCGATCGGGCGGAACCGGGTCCCAGAAATGGAGGTGATGAAAGAAGGGCGGCAGGGGATCGCCGGCCTCGATCGACGGCGCGATGCCGAGCGTCGCCTGCAGCGCCCGGGCGCGCGCCGGGTCCATCACGTCGGTTGCGGTGCGGGTCACGGCGTCATGCATGGCGCCAGATGGCCATGTCCCGCAGCCGGACGCAAGGCTCAGCCGCGGGCGACCGCCTTGAGCTGATCCATCAGCTCGCCCAGCAGCTTGACCGCCATGTCGTCGGTCAGCCGTCCCTCGGCGTCGAAATGCTGGCTGCTGTTTCCGATCATCACCTCGGGGCCGTAGAGCAGCCGTGGCCGGAAGGCGTTCATCATCAGCCGCAGGGCGAATTGCGACCGTTCGCCGCCGGCGCGTCCGGCGGCGGCCGACATGATCGCCACCGGTTTGTCCGCCCAGGGGTTGCCCTTGACCCGGCTGACCCAGTCGAGCGCGTTCTTGAGAACACCCGGCGGCGCCTTGTTGTATTCGGGCGTGGCGATCACCACCGCCTCGGCCCCGGCGATCTGCTCGGCCAGGTGCCGGACCGCGGCGGGAATGCCCTCGGCCGCTTCCAGATCGGCGTCATACAGGGGCAGGCGCAGGTCGCCGGTCTCGAACCGGTCGGGGCCGTAGAGCCGGGCGGCCTCGTGCAGCAGCATGGTGTTGGTCGAGGCGGCGCGCAGGGCGCCGGAGATGCCGAAAAGGTAGGACATGGGGGGTTCCGTCTGGTTCGCGTTATTGGAGGATCTAGGGCGCGGCCCCCCCCTTGCCAATGCTCCGGCCCGGGCGCAGTGTCGGGGCCGTATCGAAAGGGGGCAAGATGGCGATGCATGGCGGGCGGATCCTGGTGGAGCAGCTGGAACGGCTGGGGGTGCGGCGGGTGTTTTCGGTGCCCGGGGAAAGTTTCCTGGCGGTGCTGGACGGGCTGCATGACAGCGCCATCGCCAACATTGTCTGCCGGCACGAGGGCGGGGCCGCGATGATGGCCGAGGCGACGGCCAAGCTGACCGGCCAGCCCGGGGTCGCCTTCGTCACCCGGGGGCCGGGGGCGGCCAACGCATCGGCGGGGCTGCATGTGGCGATGCAGGACAGCACGCCGATGGTGCTGTTCGTGGGCCAGATCGCGCGCGGCGATACCGGGCGCGAGGCGTTCCAGGAGGTCGATTATCGCGCCGCCTTCGGCGGGCTGGTGAAATGGGCCGCCCAGGTGGACGACGCGGCGCGGCTGCCGGAATTCGTCGCCCGGGCCTTTGCCACCGCCACCGCAGGCCGGCCCGGCCCGGTTCTGCTGGCGCTGCCCGAGGACATGCTGAGCGCGGTTCCCGGCCCGGTCACGCTGCGCCCGCCGCTGGTCGAGATGGGGCCGGACTGGTCGGGCGTGGCCGAGGATGCGCTGGCCTGGCTGGCCGAGGCGGACCGGCCGCTGGTCATCGTCGGCGGGCCGCATTGGTCGCCCCAGGCGGCGCAGGCCTTGGGGCGGTTCGCCAGCGCGCAGGGGGTGCCGGTGGCGCTGGGGTTTCGCCGGCAGGATTACCTGGACAACCGCCATCCCTGCTATGCGGGCGATCTGAACGTCGGCATGAACCCGGCGCTGGCCGCCCGGGTCAAGGCGGCGGACCGGCTGATGGTGATCGGCTCGCGGCTGGGCGATATCGAGACGCGGGGCTATACCCTGGTCGATCCGGCCGGCCGGGCGCAGCGGCTGCTGCATGTCCATGCCGGGCCCGAGGAACTGGGCCGGGTCCATACCCCCGATCTGGCGGTGAATGTCGATGCCGTGCGGTTCGTCACCGCCCTGGCCCGGCTGCCCGGCTGCGGGCGCGACTGGGCCGCCTGGACCGGTGCCGCGCGGGCCGAATACGAGGCCTGGGCCCAACCGGTCGAAAGCCCCGGCGCGGTCAAGCTGGAAAACGTTGTCCGCTGGCTGTCGGAGCATCTGCCCGAGACGGCGATCGTCACCAATGGCGCCGGCAATTACGCCGCCTGGGGGCATCGCTATTTCGCCTGGAAACGGTTCGGCACCCAGCTGGCGCCGACCAGCGGGTCGATGGGCTACGGCTTTCCGGCGGCGGTCGCGGCGGCGCTGGAACATCCCGATCGGCAGGTGGTCTGCCTGGCCGGCGACGGCTGTTTCCAGATGACCCTGACCGAGATGTCGACGGCGGTGCAACACGGCGCCGCACCGGTGGTGATCGTCGCCAACAATGGCCGCTACGGCACGATCCGGATGCACCAGGAAAAGACCTATCCCGGGCGGGTCAGCGGCACCGACCTGGTCAACCCCGATTTCGCCGCCCTGGCCCGCGCCTATGGCGGCCATGGTGAGCGGGTGGACCGGGATGCGGACTTCGCCGATGCCTTTGAACGGGCGGTCTCTTCCGGCCTGCCGGCCGTCATCGACCTGGCCCTGGATCCGGAGGCGCTGTCGACCGGCCAGAGCCTGAGCGCGGCCCGGGCCGAGGCGCTGGCCCGTGGCTGAGGGGCACCGGCTGGACCCGGCCGATTGGGATGGCTTCGGCGCGGCGTTCCACGATTTGCTGGACCGCTGCCTGGCGCGGATGCAGGCGGCGCGGGATCATCCCTGGATCCCGCCGCCCGAGGGCTTTGCCGGCACGGTCGCGCTGGACGACGCGGCGCGGCCGGTCGAGGCGCTGTTCGCCGATCTGGCCGCGATCCTGCCCCATGGCACCGGCAACACCCATCCGCGGTTCTTCGGCTGGGTCCATGGCGCGGGCCTGCCCCAGGCCGCGGCGGCGGAACTGGTGGCGGCGACGATGAACGTGAACCTGGGCGGGCGGCTGCAGGCGGCGACCGAGGTCGAACGCGCGGTCATCGACTGGACCGCGCGGGTGGCCGGGCTGCCGCAGACCGCCTTCGGCATCCTGACCACGGGCACCAGCCAGGCCACGATCCATGCGCTGAGCGCCGCCCGGCGCCGGGCCTTTCCGCGGGTCCGGGCCGAGGGGATCCGCGATCTGCCGCCGGTGACGGTCTATCACGCCGAGGGCGCGCATAATTGCATCGCCAAGGCGCTGGAGGTGATGGGCCACGGCGCACAGGCAGCCCGGCCGATCCCGCTGGACGGCGCCGGGCGGATGGACATGGCGGCACTGGCGGCGACCGTGGCCCGCGACCGGGCGGACGGGTGCCATCCGCTTGCCGTGGTGGGCACGGCCGGGTCGGTGAACCTGGGGCTTTACGATGATTTCGAGGCCCTGGCGGCTTTCGCCGAAACCGAAGCGCTGTGGCTGCATGCCGATGCCGCCTTCGGCTTCTGGTCGCTTCTGGCCGAGGCGCCCTGGCGCGACCTGGCACGCGGGATCGCGCGCGCCGACAGCATCGCCGCCGATTTCCACAAGTGGATCGGCGTGCCCTATGATGCGGGGATCTGTCTTGTGGCCGAGGGCGCCGACCTCAAGGCCGCCTTTGCCGCGCGGCCCGATTACCTGCGGGCCGGGTCCGGTCTTGCCGGCGGCGACGTCTGGTTCACCGATTACGGGATCGAGCTGAGCCGGGGGTTCCGCGCGCTCAAGGTCTGGACCGCGATCCGCGGCTGCGGGCGGCAGGCGCTGGGGGCGGCGATCAGCGACAATTGCCGCCAGGCGGCGCTGATGGGGCAATTGGTCGAGGCGTCGCCGAAGCTGCGGCTGGCCCATCCGGTGGTGTCGAACCTGGTCTGTTTCGAACCGCTCGGCGCGGAGGCCGACCGGGTCGCGGCGGCGTTGCAGATGTCGGGCGAGGCGGTGTTCTCGACCACCCTGGTCGCGGGCGTGTCCTGCCTGCGCGCGGCGCTGGTGAACCACCGCACCACCACGGGCGATGTGCGCGCGGCGATCGCCGCGGTCGAGGCGGCGCTGACGTGACAAGGGCGGCCCGAAGGCCGCCCTTGCCGAAGTCGTTATCTGTGCCGGATCACTCGGCCGGGACCGCCGCCGCACCGGCGGGGGCGCGGAAATGCCGGCGGTTGAGCGAGAAGACCAGAGCCAGCATCGCCACCTGGAAGGCGATCGCGACGGCGGTCAGGCCCCAGTAGGCGACACCGAACTTGGCGATCAGACCGGCATCGACCAGGCCCTTGTTGATCCAGAAGTGCAGCATCACCGACAGCGCCACGCCGGGGCAGACCAGGGCATAGGAGCCGGGCGACAGGGTGTCGCCGCGCAGGTAGGTGTCGGCGTATTTCTGGCGCTTGAGGACCAGCAGGCCGAGGCCGAGGAACACCAACTGGATCGCCAGGATCGTCGTGGTCAGCAGCAGGTTCTGCACATCGGCGCCGTGGGCTTCGAAAGTGGTGTGCAGCCCGTGGTTCTGGCGCATGGTCATGATGCCGAGGATCGTCAGGATCGGCACGACCACCATCAGGGTCGGCGCGCTTTCGCGGGCGGTGCCGTGATGCAGCATCGAGTTGAAGGCGACGATGGCGGCGACCAGCGCATAGAGCGCGGCGACAGAGCCGACGGCGATCGACATCACCAGCGCGATGCCCACGGTCAGCGGGTTGGTCGACATCGCGGCCGGAGCGGCCATGCCGACGGCGACCATCGCCAGGGCGAAGGCCGGCAGCAGCTGGGCGAAGGAATTGTTCGCGGTCACGTCGAAGACACCGCCGTCGGACAGGACCCGGCCCAGGAAATCACCGATGAAGCGGAAGGCCAGCCAGCCGATCGCGGCAAAGGCGACCAGGGCGGCGGGGAACAGGTATTCGACCACGCTCCACAGCCCCGGCACGAAGACCAGCCCGAGGATGAACATGGCGTTCACGCTCATCGCCAGGGCCAGCGGCATCGCCAGGACCTGGGTTTCGCCGTTGGAATTCTTCAGCTTGGTCCAGGCCTCGGTTTTCGAATATTCGGCGAAGCGGCGCAGGTTCCAGACCAGCAGCTTGAGGTTCAGGAACGCCATGACGGCGATGCCCAGGACGGCGACGACGATCGCCGCCTGCAGCAGCGGCCCGCCCGAGGCGAAGGCGGCCGTGATGTCTTCGAAGACCGGGACCGATTGATCGGGGTGGGGCACCCAGAACATCAGATACATGAAGAAGGTGACGCTGAGGCCGCCGGCGCCCAGCGAGGCAAGGAAGTAGAGCGGAGAATATTTCTCGGCTGCGGGGATGGATGGGGTCATGTCGGGCTCCGTTCGCGTGTTTCGGATACATTGCAAGAATGTGATATATCGGGGAATAGGGGATTCCCTTGATACATGTCAAGTTCCGAATATTTCAGCGGACCGGCTTGCGAAAGGTGATCGAGGTCGGCCGGTCATATCCCGGATGGGCGCTGCGGTCGATGTCGTCGAAGCCCATTGCACGGAAGGTCGCGTGGTTTTCGACCAGTTCGATACGGGTCTGAAGCTCAAGGAAATCAAGGCCCTGCCCCTTGGCGCGCTGTGCGGCCAGATCGATCAGGGCGGTGCCATGACCCTGCCGCCGGGCGCTGCGCGCGACAGCCAGTTTGCCGATATGGAGCGCGGGCGGCCGGGGCGTCAGAAAGACGCAGGCCAGGGGCGCGGCCGCGGCATCGGGACTGATCCAGACCTCGCCTTCGCCCGCCTGCCGGTCGATATCGGCGCGGCTCAGCCGGTGCATCGACGACGGCGGGTCGATCCGCCCCTCCATGAAGCCGAAGGCGTCGCGGATCAGGTCCAGCACGGCCCCGAGCCGTGGATCACCGGGGCGCAGACGTTCAGTGCCCGACCGCATCGGCCAGCGGCTTTTCCATGAAGACGGACTGGTCGCAGGCCGCATAATCGCCGAACGGCCCGCAGCGCCGGAACCCGTGGCGGGCGTATAGCCGGTGCGCGGCCTGCAGCAGGGACCCGGTTTCCAGCCGCAACAGCGGCAGGCCAAGCGCGCGCGCCTGGTCCTCCAGCTGGCGCATCAGCGCATCGGCGACGCCGCTGCCGCGGGCGCCCTCGTCTACATGGATCGACTTGAGTTCCCCGTAGCCATCCTTTTCCGCCAGCGCGCCCACGCCCAGAACGGCGGCGCCGCGCCGGGCGGCGAAGACATGGATGCCCGGCGCGGCCAGGGCATCGAGCGACAGAAAGTGATTGGCCTCGGCCGGGAACAGCGACCGCATCAGCGCGTGGCTTGCCTCCAGCAGCGCGCGCGGGCCGGGATCGTGCGGATCGGCGGGGTCGACGATGATCATGGCGCGGATCAGGGCCCGGAAACGCGCGCCGGTCAAGAGGGCGCGACCCGTCCCGGGCGTGACCCGGGACCTCGACCGGTGGAGGCCCCGGATCGGGGTCCGGGGCGGGTTGCGCCCAGCGGATCGGCAATATCTTGTGGACAACGCCGCCGGTCCGCCCATATCCGGTGCGCCTTCATTGACTCGCGGCCCTCGATCGCGGCACCATCCCGCCTCAGGACAGAATCGAAAGAGCAGCGCCGCCCATGCGGTTCACCAGACTTCGCCTCAACGGGTTCAAGAGCTTCGTCGACCCGACGGACCTGGTCATCCATGACGGCTTGACCGGTGTCGTCGGGCCCAATGGTTGCGGCAAGTCGAACCTGCTCGAGGCGCTGCGCTGGGTGATGGGCGAAAACCGCCCCACGGCGATGCGCGGCGGCGGGATGGAAGACGTGATCTTCGCCGGCGCGGCGACCCGTCCGGCACGCAATTTCGCCGAGGTGGCGCTGGTCATCGACAATGCCGAACGGCTTGCCCCGGCGGGGTTCAACGACAGCGACACGCTTGAAATTACCCGCCGGATCACCCGCGACGTGGGCAGCGCCTACAAGGTGGCCGGCAAGGATGTGCGCGCCCGCGACGTGCAGATGCTGTTCGCCGATGCCTCGACCGGGGCCCATTCGCCGGCGCTGGTGCGGCAGGGCCAGATCAGCGAATTGATCAATGCCAAGCCCAAGGCCCGGCGCCGGATCCTGGAAGAGGCGGCGGGGATTTCCGGCCTGTATCAGCGCCGCCACGAGGCGGAGTTGAAGCTGAAGGGCGCCGAACAGAACCTGGCCCGGGTCGACGACGTGATCGAACAGCTGGCCAACCAGCTGCAGGCCCTGGCCCGGCAGGCGCGCCAGGCGGCGCGCTATCGTGCGATCGGCGAGGAGCTGCGCCAGGCCGAGGGGCAGCTGCTGTATCGCCGCTGGCGCGAGGCCGACGAGGCCCGCGCCGCGGCCGAGGCGGCGTTGCGGGACCGGATCACCGAGGCCGCCCGGGCCGAAACCGCGGCCCGCGCCGCCGAAACCGCCCGCGCCGGTGCCGAACAGGCCCTGCCGCCCCGGCGCGAGGAAGAGGCGATCGCGGCCGCCGTGCTGCAACGCCTGCAGGTCCAGCGCGACAGTCTGGCCGACGAGGAACAGCGTGCCGCGGCGACGATCGAGACGCTGGCGGCCCGGATCGACCAGCTGACCCGCGACATGGAGCGCGAAGAGGCGCTGAACCGCGATGCCGGTGAAACCATCGACCGCCTGGACTGGGAAGCCCGCGAACTGGCCAGGGCCGGCGAAGGGCACGAGGCCCGGCTGGACGCCGCCCGCGCCGCGGCGCAGGAGGCCGCCGAGGTCCTGCAGGACCGCGAAGCGGCGCTGAGCCAGCTGACCGAAGATGCCGCCCGCCTGTCGGCCCGGCACCAATCGGCCGAACGTCTGGTCGAGGATTACCGCAAGACCCTTGCCAAGTCCGAGGCCGAGGCCGAGCGCGCCCGCACCGCCCGCACCGAGGCGGCGACGGCGCTGAAAACCGCCGAAACCGCGATGGCCGAGGCCGCCGCCTCGGAAACCGCCGCCCGCGACCTGGCGCAGCGTGCCGAAGAGGCGCTGACCAGCGCCGATGAGGCCCGCGCCGAGGCCCAGACCCGCGAGGCCGAGGCCCGCGCCACCCGCTCCGAGGCCGAGGGCGAGGCCGGGGCGCTGCGCGCCGAGCTGGGGGCGCTGAAAAAGCTGGTCGACCGGGACGGCGACGAACGCGGCCAGATCCTCGACCGGCTGCGGGTGCAACCGGGCTACGAGGCGGCGCTGGGCGCGGCGCTGGCCGACGATCTGCGCGCCCCCGCGGTGGGCGCCGAGGCGGCCTCGGGCTGGGTCGAACTGCCCGGCTATGCCAAGCCCCAGACCCTGCCCGACGGCGTGCAGGCCCTGACCAATGTCGTCAGCGTGCCCGGCGTTCTGGCCCGGCGCATGGCCCAGATCGGGCTGGTCGAGGCCGCGGATGGGTCGCGCCTGCAGGCCGATCTGAAACCGGGCCAGCGGCTGGTCAGCCTGGCCGGCGACCTGTGGCGCTGGGACGGGTTCCGGGCCGGGGCCGAGGATGCCCCCAGCGCCGCCGCGCTGCGGCTGCAACAGCTGAACCGGCTGGAAAGCCTGCGCAAGGACCTGGAGGATGCCAATGCCCGCGCCGAGGGCGCCCGGCTGGCCCATGACAGCCTGACCCGGCGGCTGGCCGACCTGACCGAGGCCGACCGGATGGCCCGCGAGGCCCGCCGCGCCGCCGACGCCAGGGTCGCCGAGGCCGCCCGCGCCGCCAGCCGCGCCGAGGCCGACCGCAACCTCGCGGCGGGCAAGCTGGAAAGCTCGGCCCTGGCCCTGTCCCGCCACGAGGAAGAGGCGATGGCGGCGCGCAAGGCCCTTGCCGAGGCCGAGGCCACGCGCAGGGCCCTGCCCGACCTGGCCGATGCCCGGGCCGAGGTCGAGGATGTCAAGCTGACGGTCGAGGCGGCGCGGATGACGATGATGACCCGCCGCTCGGCCCATGACGAGCTGCGCCGCGAGGGCGAGGCCCGCACACGGCGCGCGCAGGAGGTCACCAAGGAATTGTCGGGCTGGCGCCACCGGCTTCAGACCGCGACGACGCGCAGTGCCGAACTGGCCGAGCGCAAGGCGGCGAGCGAAGCCGAGCTGGAGACCGCCCGCGCCGCGCCCGCCGATATCGCCGCGGCGCGCGATGCCCTGATGGCCGAGATCGACACCGCCGAGACGCGGCGCAAGGCCGCCGCGGATGCGCTGGCCGGTGCCGAAACCGCCCTGCGCGAGGCCGCCCTGGCCGAACGCGAGGCCGAACGCGCCGCCAGCGAGGCCCGCGAGGCCCGGGCCCGCGCCGACGCCCGCGCCGAGGCCGCCCGAGAGACCGTCGCCGACGCCGCCGAGCGGATCGCGGAAGCGACCGGGCAGACGCCGGCCGATCTGTTGGAAACCCTGAAGATCGATCCCGACAAGATGCGCGGCGCCGAGGCGATCGAGGCGGATGTGAACCGTCTGAAACGCCAGCGCGACGCCCTCGGCGCGGTCAACCTGCGCGCCGAAGAGGACGCGAAAGAGGTTCAGCAGGAACACGACACGCTGGTCAAGGAAAAGACCGACCTGGAAGAGGCGATCAAGGCCCTGCGCACCGGCATCGCCAGCCTGAACCGCGAGGGCCGTGAACGGCTGCTGACCGCCTTCGAACAGGTGAACGAGAATTTCGGCCTGTTGTTCACCCATCTGTTCGGCGGTGGCGAGGCCAGGCTGGTGATGGTCGAAAGCGACGACCCGCTGGATGCGGGGCTGGAAATCATGTGCCAGCCGCCGGGCAAGAAACTGAGCACCCTCAGCCTGCTGTCGGGCGGCGAACAGACGCTGACCGCGCTGGCGCTGATCTTTGCGGTGTTCCTGGCCAACCCGGCGCCGATCTGTGTGCTGGACGAGGTCGACGCGCCGCTGGACGACGCCAACGTGACCCGGTTCTGCGACCTGCTGGACGAGATGACCCGGCGGACCGAAACCCGGTTCCTGATCATCACCCACCATGCGGTGACGATGGCGCGGATGGACCGGCTGTTCGGCGTCACGATGGGCGAACAGGGCGTGTCGCAGCTGGTTTCGGTCGACCTCAAGAAGGCCGAGCAGATGGTGGCCTGATCCGCCTCGCGCAGGCGTGATTGGGCCGCGGCGCACGAACCGGGTTAGGCTGCACGCAAGCCGGAGGCGCCATGCGCAAGGTCCCGATCCCCTTGATCCTCACATCCCTGGTTCTTGCGGCTTCGGCGGCGCCGGCGCAGACCGCCCTGCGCGACACCGACCGGGCCTATGGCGCATCGGAGTTGACGGCGATGCTGGCGGGCCATGCGGTGGAATACCACGACGGCAGCGTGTCGCGGTATCGCGCGGACGGTGCCTATAGCTACAAGTATACCGACACCGACCGACCCCATCTGGGCGTCTACCGGGTGCTTGATGCGGGCCGGGTCTGCGTGGCGTTCGTCCAGGGCGGGGAGCGCTGCGACACCTTTGTCGATGACGGCACGCGGATGGTGCTGGTGATCGAGGATGGCACCCGGTTCCCGGTGCGCGCCCGCCGGCCGCTGGTCGACGGATACTAGGCCTAGAGCCGATCGAGCAACGCCCGCGTCGGCCAGGCATCCGCCGGCAGGCCCAGCCGCAGCTGTTCGGCGCGCACCGCGGCGCGGGTCTTGGCGCCGAGGATACCGTCGATCCCGCCCACGTCATGGCCCAGATCGGTCAGGCGCTGTTGCAGGCGCTGGATATCCTCGCCCGAGAGGCCCGGATCGGGATTTCCGGCGTCATAGACCGGCGCACCCTGCAGCCGGGTGGCGAAATAGGCCGCGGTCAGCACATAGGTAAAGCTCTGGTTCCATTCGAAGAACACGTCGAAATTCGGATAGGCGAGGAAGGCCGGGCCGTCGCGGCCCATGGGCAGGATCACCGCGGTTTGCGCCTGCGGCATCGGCAGGGTGCCATGCCGGGCCGTCACGCCCAGGGCCTGCCATTCGGTCACGGGCTTGCGCTGGTCGAGCCCGGTCTGCGCCCAGTCGAGCGTGGCGGGCACGACGATCTCGACGATCCAGGGCTCGTTCGCCCGCCAGCCCAGCGATGACAGCATCGCCGCGCCCGACATCAGCGCGTCGGGGGTCGAGGTCTTGAGCGTGACATGGCCGTCGCCATCGCCGTCGATGCCGTTTTCCAGGATGTCCCGGGGCAGCATCTGGACCTGGCCGATTTCGCCGGCCCAGGCGCCGGTCGTATCGAGGTCGAAATCGCCCTGTTCGTAGAGCGTGAGCGCGGCGAAGACCTGGGGTCGGAACAGATCGGGCCGGCGGCAATCATGGGCGAGTGTCAGCAGCGCGTCGCGGGTGTTGAAATCGCCCTGGACCTGGCCGAAATCGGTCTCGAACGCCCAGAAGGCCAGCAGAACACCGCGATCGACGCCCCAGCGGGCTTCGATGTCGTCGAAGGTGGGGGCGTATTGGCGGGCATGCCAGGCGCCGTTGTCGAGCCGGTTCCGGCTGATCAGCCGGCGCGAGAAATCCAGGAAATCGCGCTGGAAATGGCCCTGTTCCCGGTCGGCGCGCAGGACCGCGTCGTCGATCCGGGCACCTTGCAGAAAGCGCTCCGTCGCGGCGGGGTCATGGCCGAGAGCCCGTGCTTCGGCGCGAATGCCGTCGAGGAAGTCCGGGAAGGGGCCGCCGCAGGTCTGGGCCTGGGCCGGGGCAGCGAGGAGCGCGAAGGCGACGAGCGTCTGTTTCATGGGGCGACTTTAACCCGGCGCGCGGGCAGGGCAAGCGCGGGTCGCCGGGCGCCGCTCTTGGCCGTTGGCCAAGACGCCCCGCCCACCGTCCCGGTCGATGTTGCGCGACCCGCCCGAGGCTGTAACCGATGGGGCGGTCCTGCCCCGGGCGGGACGGGCGGGCTGAACGCTCAGCCGCGCCCGTGCGGTGCGTCCCAGTCCAGCGTCGGGCCGGTCGGGACGATCCTGTGGGGGTTAATCGTGTCGTGCGAATAGTGGTAATGCCGGGTGATGTGGTCGAGATGCAGCGTGTCGGCCACGCCGGGATGCTGGTAGAGGTCGCGGGTATAGCCCCACAGGTTGGGGTATTCTGTCAGCTTGCGGCGGTTGCATTTGAAATGGCCGTGATAGACGCTGTCGAACCGGGCCAGCGTGGTCCAGAGCCGGATATCGGCCTCGGTCAGCCGATCGCCCATCAGGTAGCGCTGGTCGGCCAGCCGCGTCTCGAGCCAGTCGAGCGTGTCGAAAAGCGGGCCGACGGCCGCGTCATAGGCCGCTTGCGTGGTGGCGAAGCCGGCCTTGTAGACGCCGTTGTTGAGCCTGTCGTAGATCCGGTCATTGACCGGTTCGATCGCCGCGCGCAGGTCGGCGGGCCAGTAATCGTCGGTATTGCCGGTGATTGCGTCGAAGGCCGCATTGAACATGCGGAGGATCTCGGCGCTTTCGTTGGACACGATGGTCTGCCGCTCGGTGTCCCACAGCACCGGCACGGTGACGCGGCCGGACATCTTGGGGTCGGCCCGCAGGTAGATGTCGCGCAGGAAGGTGTCGCCATGCAGCGTATCGCCGGTGGCGCCGTCGAAATCGGTGGAAAAGGTCCAGCCGTCGGACAGCATGTCGGGATGCACGACGGAGGTGCCGATATGCGGCGCAAGACCCTTGAGCGCGCGCAGGATCAGCGTGCGATGCGCCCAGGGACAGGCATAGGAGACATAGAGGTGATACCGCCCGGACGCGGCCGGGAAGCCGCCGTCGCCCGAGGGCCCGGGGGCGCCGTCCGGTGTGATCCAGCTGCGCCATGAGGCCCGGCTGCGCTGGAAGGCGCCGCCGCTGGCTTTGGTGTCATACCAGCGGTCCTGCCAGATGCCGTCGATCAACTCGCCCATGAGGTTTCCTTTCCCCACGCTACCTAACCTCCTTGCTGGCGCAGGTAAGCGGCGCAGATGCGCAAGGGACCTGCGCTTGCGCACATGGCCGGACAGACACGCCGCGCCACTTGGGTGCGGGGTTTCGTCAATGATTTGTTGACCATGGGCCCGTATCGGGTGTCTGCTGACCCCGTGGATGGAGGGAAACGGATGTCGGACATGCTGCCACATAGCGTCCGGGCCGAACTTGCCGCGGCTCTGGCCGCGCAGAAGGCACGCAAATCGCGCCTGCGGGTGCGGGACGGGGAACGAAGCTGGCCGGTGCTGCGCTGCTGGTCGAAGGGATTCGCGATGGCGGCGGAGGGGGCGCCGCATCTGCGCGGGCTGGTCGACCTTTACGAAGGCGCCCGGCACCTGGGCCAATGCCTGATCGTCGCCGCCTCCGAAGAGGCCGGCGAGATGCGGTATGACTTCAAGCGCGCGCCGAGCGCGGGCGACAGCCAGCCGCTGGATTTCGAACGCCCCGACGACGCGCCGATCGCCCTGCTGCCGCGCTGAGCCGCCCTATTGCAGATCGGCAAAGGCCTGCTGCAGGCGCGCCACCGCCTCGGCCACCTGGGCGCGGGGGGCGGCGATGTTGAACCGCAGGAAATCCGCGCCCCCCTTGCCGAAGCTGGGGCCGTGGTTGACCGCGATTCGCGCGCCCTGTTCGACGCGGGCGGTGAATTCGGCGCGCTCCATCCCGGTGCCGGCGCAATCCACCCAGGCCAGATAGGTCGATTCCAGCGGGATCGAACGCAGGCCCGGAATGGCGTTCACCCCGGCATCGAAGACCTGGCGGTTGCCGTCCAGATAGACCCGCAGCGCATCGACCCATTCGGCCCCGTCGGGCGAATAGGCGGCGGTGGCCATGTGCAGGCCGAAACTGTTCGGGCTCATCCCCAGGGCGGCCATGCGGGCGGCGAAGCGCGCGCGCAGATCGGCATCGGCGATGATCACGTTGCCGACATGGGCGCCGGCGATGTTGAAGGTCTTGGTGGCCGCCGTCATCATCACCAGCCGGTCCTCGACCCCGTCGATCAGCGCCATCGGCGTGTGAGGCTTGCCGGGCATCAGCAGGTCGTGGTGGATCTCGTCCGAGACCAGGATCAGCTCGTGCCGCCTGGCGAAGGCGGCGACGGCCTGCAATTCGGCCCGGGTCCAGACGCGGCCGCCGGGATTGTGCGGCGAGCACAGGATCAGCATCCGCTCGTTGCCGGTCATCTGCGCGTCCCAGGCGTCGAAATCCATCTCGTAGCGGCCGTCCTGCAGGCGCAGTTCGCATTCCACCACCTGGCGACCGGCGGCGTGGATCACCCGGGCGAAGGCATGGTAGACCGGCGTCATCAGCACCACGCCGTCGCCGGCCTGGGTGAAGGCGTCGATGCACAGCGCGGTGCCGTTGACCAGGCCATGGGTGGTAAAGACGTGGCCCGGATCCACCGCCCAGCCATGCCGTTCGGCCATCCACCAGCGGATCGCGTCCAGATAGGGGCCGTCATCGCCGAAATAGCCGTAGACGCCGTGGTCGAGCATCCGGCGCAGGGCGTCCTGGATCGGCGGCGCGGCGCGGAATTCCATGTCGGCGACCCACATCGCGATGCCGTCGTCGCGCGGCACGCCGTAGATCGGCTCCATCATGTCCCATTTCACGCAATGGGTGCCGCGGCGGTCGATCGGGTCGTCGAAGGTCATTCGGGCGTCTCCTTGCAGATCCGGCGCAGGCTAGCGCCGCGGGCGGCGGGTGCAAGGCCATGTTGCGCGCGGCCGGGCCTTCGCCTAAATCAGCCCGCATGACGAAGCGTTCCATCCTCATCCACCCCGACCCGCGGCTCAAGACCGCCTGCGACCCGGTCGCCGATGTCACCGACGCGCTGCGCGTCCTGGCCGAGGACATGCTGGAGACGATGTATGACGCGCCGGGCATCGGGCTGGCGGCGCCGCAGGTCGGCGTGCTGAGCCGGATGCTGGTGATGGATTGCGTCAAGGACCCGGAGGCGAAGCCCCGGCCGATGGTGCTGCTGAACCCCCAGGTCATCGCCGCCTCGGAGGACACCAGCGTCTACGAGGAAGGCTGCCTGTCGATCCCCGACCAGTTCGCCGATGTCGAACGCCCCGCCGCCGTGACCGTGCGCTGGCTGGGGCTGGATGGCGAGGAACACCAGGAGGATTTCGACGGCCTCTGGGCGACCTGTGTCCAGCACGAGATCGACCACCTGAACGGCAAGCTGTTCATCGACTATCTGGGCCCGATGAAGCGGCAGATGATCACCCGCCGGATGGTCAAGCTCAAGCGCGACCGGGCGCGGGCCTGACATGGCGGTGCGGCCGCTGGTCCTGCATCCAGACCCGCGGCTGCGGGAGGTTTGCGCCCCGGTGCCCCGGGGCGCGGATCACGCGGCGCTGATCGCGGACCTGTTCGAGACGCTCTATGCCGCCGGCGGCCGGGGGCTGGCCGCGCCGCAGATCGGCGTGGGCGTGCGGGTCTTTGTCATGGATGCCTGGTGGAAGACCGGAGGGGCGGCGCCGATCGCCTTCGTGAACCCCCGGATCGCCGGACGCGCCAAGGCGGTGCAGATCGGCGAAGAGGCCTGCCTGTCGATCCCCGGCCAGGCGCGGCGGGTGGCGCGGCCGGACTGGGTCGAGCTGGACTGGACCGATGCGCAGGGGGCTACGCGCCATGACCGCTTCGCCGGGATCGAGGCGGCGATCGTCTGCCACGAGATCGACCACCTGGACGGGATCCTGATCCTCGATCACCCGGATATGCCCGAATGACGCGGGGCTTCGTGCCCTGGCCGGCACCGGTCCTGCGCCGCGCCGCCGCCCCGGTCGAGGTCGTCGATGATGCGGTCCGTGCCCTGTGGGACGAGATGGTCGCGGCGATGGACGCCATGCCCGGTGTCGGCCTGGCCGCGCCGCAGATCGGGGTGCCGCTGCGGCTGGCCGTGGTCGATGCCAGCGAAAAGCGCGGCCAGGCGGTGCGGATGGCCAACCCCGAGATCCTGCATGCCAGCATCGACCTGCGCGACCACGAGGAAGCCTCGCCCAACCTGCCCGGCGTGTCGGCGGTGATCGCCCGGCCCCGCGCCGTGACCGTGCGGTTTCTGAACGCCGAGGGGGCGATGGAAGACCGGGATTTCGTCGGCCTCTGGGCCACGAGCGTGCAGCACCAGATCGACCACCTGGAGGGCCGGATGTATTTCGACCGGCTGAGCCGGCTGAAACGCGACCGGCTGCTGAAACGGGCGGAAAAGCGGGGGAGAGGCTGATGCGGATCGTCTTCATGGGCACCCCGGACTTTTCCGTGCCGGTGCTTGAGGCGCTGGTGGCGGCGGGGCATGATGTGGTCTGCGCCTATACCCAGCCGCCGCGTCCGGCCGGCCGGGGCAAGAAGGAACGGCCCAGCCCGGTGCAGGCCCGGGCCGAGGCGCTGGGGATCGCGCTGCGGCACCCGGTGTCGCTGAAAGGGGCCGAGGCGCAGGCCGAGTTCGCTGCACTGGGGGCCGAGGTCGCCGTGGTCGTCGCCTATGGTCTTTTGCTTCCTCGGGGCATTCTGGACGCGCCAAAGCGTGGTTGTTTGAACATCCATGCCTCGCTCTTGCCGCGCTGGCGCGGGGCGGCGCCGATCCAGCGGGCGATCATGGCGGGCGATGCGCGCACGGGTGTCTGCATCATGCAGATGGAGGCGGGCCTTGACACCGGGCCGGTGCTGTTGCGCCGCGAGATCGGGATCGGTGAGACCGAGACGGCGGGTGAGCTGCATGAAAGGCTGTCGGCGCTGGGGGCCGCGGCGATCGTGGCGGCTTTGGCGCGGCTGGACGACCTGGAGCCGCAGGTGCAGCCCGAGGCAGGGGTGACCTATGCGGCCAAGATCGACAAGGCCGAGGCGCGGATCGACTGGACGGCGCCGGCCGAGGAGATCGCGCGCCAGATCAACGGCCTGTCGCCGTTTCCCGGCGCCTGGTGCGATATCGGCGGCGAGCGGGTGAAACTGCTGCGCGCCCGGGCCGCGGCCGGGGCGGGCGAACCGGGCGCCCATCTGGGCGGCTTTCGCGTGGCCTGCGGCAGTGGCGCGGTGCAGGTGCTGGAGGCCCAGCGCGCGGGCAAGCGGGCGATGGAGGCGGCCGAGGTGCTGCGCGGCTGGGACGGGTTTCCCGAGCGGCTTGGCTGACGGTCGGGCGCCGCTCTTGGCCCTGCGGGCCAAGACGCCCCGCCCACCGTCCCGGCGGCTCAGGACCGGGGCGGGCGGCTGCGATAGACCGGCAGGCGCCAGCCGAAGGCGATCGAGCCGGCGCGCAGGGTGAAGGTGAGCGCGGCGCAGGCGATCAGGGCGGGCAGCGGCGCCAGGCCGAACCGGGCCGCCAGGATCGTCGCCAGGGCCCCGGCCAGGGCGGCGGAGGCATAAAGCTCTCCCTGTTTCAGCACCAGCGGCACCTCGTTGCAGACCACGTCGCGCATCAACCCGCCCATCACCCCGGTGGTCACGCCCATCAGCGCGACGATGACCCCCGGTTGCCCGGCCTGGAGCGCGGCGCCGCTGCCGGCGGCGACGGCGACCGACAGGGCCAGCGCGTCGAGCCAGGTCAGCGTCCGCAAGCGGCTTTCCAGCAGATGCGCGGTGAAGAAGACAAGCAGCGCGACCAGGGCGGTGACGCCGATCACGCCGGGATCGACGATCCAGAACACGTCGCGGTCCAGCAGCAGGTCGCGGATCGTCCCGCCGCCCACCGCCGTCAGCGCCGCCAGGAACAGGAAACCGACGATATCCAGCTGCTGGCGCGAGGCGGCCAGCGCCCCGGTCGCGGCGAAGACGGCGGCCGCGGCATGATCGAGCAGGACCAGCAGGGTCATCGGGCCCCGTTGCCCTTGAACGGGGCCATGCCGCGGCGGGCCAGTTCGTCGGCGCGTTCGTTTTCCGGGTGGCCGGCATGGCCCTTGACCCATTCCCAGGTCACCCGGTGCGGGGCGGCGGCGGCATCGAGCCGTTGCCACAGATCGGCGTTCTTGAGCCCGCCCTTCTTGGTCCAGCCGTTGCGTTTCCAGCCGTGGATCCAGCGGGTGATCCCGTCCTTCACATAGGCGCTGTCGGTCACGACGGTGATCGTGCTGGGCCGGCCCAGGGTTTCCAGGGCGGTGATGGCGGCCATCAATTCCATGCGGTTGTTTGTCGTATCCGCCTCTCCGCCGTTCAGTTCGCGTTCTTTCTTGACGACGCCGTCCTCCTTCGCCTGCAGGACGACACCCCAGCCGCCGGGGCCTGGATTGCCGGAGCAGGCGCCGTCGGTATAGGCGAAAAGCTCAGCCATGCCGGGCCAGGATGACGATGCCCGGATCGATCGTGCCGGCCAGCCCCGCTTCCTCGAAGTGGTGTTCGCACAGCAGGGTGAAGCCGGCCCGGACCAGCAATTCGGCCAGTTCGTCGCGCGCGACATAGGTGTAGCGGCGGTCGAGACGGTCACGGGCCTGACCGGTGCCGAGCTTCATGCCGATATGCAGCAGGCCGCCCGATTTCAGCGCCCGGGCGATCGCCGCGAGGTGGCCGGGCAGGTCGGCGCGCGGCGCGTGCAGGAGCGAGAAATTCGCCCAGACCCCGTCATAGGCGGCGCTGGCGTCGAGATCGTCGAAACCGGCCTGGCGGGCGGGCACGGAGCGGGCCCGGGCCAGGCGCACCATCTCGGCCGAGGCGTCGAGCGCGTCGAGGGCAAAGCCCATCGCCATCAGCCGGGCCGCGGAGGTTCCGGGGCCGCAGCCGAGGTCGAGCACATGGCCGCCCGGCGGCAGCGCATCGGCGAAGCGGCGCAGGCTGGCGCCCGGCGCGTCCTCGGTGCCGAACCGTTCGGCATAATCCTGCGCCCGCGCGTCATAGGCGGCGATGGTGCGGGGATCGGCGCTCATGCCGCGACCGGCACGAGGCTGGCGATGACGATCACCGTGAGCAGGACCCGCAGGCGCATCCACCAGGCGGGCGCCAGGCCCCAGCGGGTGAAGGCGGCATCCAGCAGCAGAAGCCCGGCGAAGCCGGCGATCAGGTTGCGTGCCGAGGAGGTCGGCCCGCCGCCGACCATGAAGAAGGCCCACAGGGCGGGCAGCACCGAGAGCACATAGCCGGTCGCGGCGCGGGCGCCGGAGGTTTTCGTGGCGAAACCCCAGAGCACGCCGGACATGAAGGACAGGATCACCGTGCCGTAGAACAGGCCGATATAGGGGCCGACGAAGCGCGACCCGAACCCGCCGGCGACCGGGCCGGCCAGCTGCGGCCAGAGCACCGTGACGGCCCCCCAGACGAATGGGATCAGGCCGGCGAGGCCGAGCGCGAGGGGGGCTTTGGGGATCCCGAACATGGGCCTTCAATGGCCTGTCGCGGGGCGGGGATCAAGGCCCGTCGGGCGCCGCTCCTGGCCCGTCGGGCCAGATCGCCCCGCCCGCCGTCCCGGTCGCGTCGGACCTGCGGCACGCGCGCCCGCGCATTGTCCGGGGCACGGCGGTGCCCGGGTCAGGCGGGTTGGCGCAGGATGCGGGGCACCTTGAATTCCACGTTCTCGGTCGCGGTGCGCACGGTTTCGACGCTCAGGTCGTAGCGGCTGCGCAGGGCGGCGACGACCTCGTCGATCAGCACTTCGGGGGCGCTGGCGCCGGCGGTCAGGCCCAATGTGCGGACCCCTTCGAGCGCGCGCCAGTCGATATCGGTGGCGCGCTGGACCAGCTGGGCATGGCCGCAGCCGGCCTTTTGCGCCACCTCGACCAGGCGGCGGGAATTGGAGGAATTCGGCGCGCCGACCACCAGCAGGGCGTCGCATTCCGGGGCCATCGCCTTGACCGCCTCCTGGCGGTTGGTGGTGGCGTAGCAGATGTCTTCCTTGTGCGGGCCGACGATCGCCGGGAAGCGGGCCTGCAAGGCGGCGACGATATCGGCGGTGTCGTCGACCGACAGCGTGGTCTGGGTGACGAAGGCCAGCCTGCCGGGATCGCGCACCTGCAGCCCGGCGACGTCGTCGACGGTTTCGACCAGCAGCACCTCGCCCGCTGGCAGCTGGCCCATCGTGCCGATGGTTTCGGGATGGCCGTCATGGCCGATCATGACGATCTGCAGGCCGTTTTCGCTGTGCCGTTCGGCCTCGATATGGACCTTGGAGACCAGCGGGCAGGTGGCGTCGACATAGATCATCTGTCGCCGTTCGGCCTCGGCCGGGACCGATTTCGGCACGCCATGGGCGGAAAAGATCACCGGCCGGTCGTCGGGGCAATCGGTCAGATCCTCGACGAAGACGGCGCCCTTGGCGGTCAGGTCGTCGACCACGAACCGGTTATGGACGATCTCGTGGCGGACATAGACCGGGGCGCCCCATTTGGCCAAGGCCTCTTCGACGATCTTGATCGCCCGGTCGACGCCGGCGCAGAAACCGCGCGGGGCGGCGAGGTAGAGGGTGAGGGGTGGCAGGATCATGCCTTCACAGGTAAGGCGACGCCGGCGCCGCGTCCAGCCCGGATCTGCCGGCGCGGCGTGATCGCGCCGCCTGCCATGGCGCCGCGCCGGAGCGGCCGCCGGATTGGCGCGGCCCGCGGCCCGACGGATGGATGCCGGCGCCGCCGCATGACGCGTCGGGCCATATCCGGCGCCATCCCGCCGAACCGCGGTGCGCGAAGGCCAGGGATGGCCCGGCCCGGCCGGTCGCGGGCCACGACAGCGACATGCCGCGATTCGAAGGCATCCCGAGCGATGACGGGATCATCGCTGGTCCGGCCCGGTACGAGAGCCCCTGGCCCGCCCTGGGGATCGCGCAGCACGGCAGGGTCAATGCCCGGAGGGCAGACTGACACGGGGCGCGCCCGGGGCGCCCCGCGGTGCTCAGTCCTCTTCGGCCATCGCCTCGGCCCGTTCGGGGCGCGGTTCGCGGGGCGGCCGGCCGATGACCTCTCGAAGGTCGTCGAGTTCGATGAAATTGTCGGCCTGGCGGCGCAGGTCGTCGGCGATCATCGGCGGCTGGCTGCGGATCGTCGACACGACCGAGACCCGCACGCCCTTGCGCTGCAGCGCATCGACCAGCGGCCGGAAATCGCCGTCGCCCGAGAACAGCACGATATGGTCGACATGCGGCGCCAGTTCCATGGCATCGACCGTCAGTTCGATATCCATGTTGCCCTTGACCTTACGGCGCCCCTGGCTGTCGGTGTATTCCTTGGCCGGCTTGGTGACCATGGAAAAGCCGTTGTAATGCAGCCAGTCCACCAGCGGCCGGATCGGAGAATATTCGTCATTCTCCAGCAGGGCCGTGTAGTAAAAGGCGCGCAGCAGCTTGCCGCGGCGCATGAATTCCTGGCGCAGCAGCTTGTAGTCGATGTCGAATCCAAGCGCTTTGGCCGCCGCATACAGGTTCGACCCATCAATGAAGAGCGCCAAACGCTCGTCACGATAAAACATTCGCATTCCTTCCAGATAGGCGGCCCGGGTGATTATGGTGAGTGGCTTGAATGGGCCCGGTCCGGCGACAGATATTGTAAGGAAAATGTAACATGCGGCAAGCACGGGTTGCCTCAAAAAGCGGCGATATCCTGCTGATTGCCGTAGGGTCAAATTCGGAGTCCCCCTTCGGCACGCCGCACCGGACCGTCGAATGGGCGCTGGAGCAGCTGTCAAGGCGCTTTGCGAACGGGAGGGCGAGTCGGCTGTATCGCAGTTCCGCCTTTCCGGCCGGCAGTGGACCGGATTTCGTCAATGCCGGCTTCGTCGCGCGGGGTCATGCGGGGCCCGAACCGATCCTGGACGCGCTGCACGGGATCGAGGCCGAGGCGGGCCGGCGGCGCAGATTGCGGTGGGGGCCGCGCAGCCTGGACCTGGATCTGATCGCCCTTGGCGACCAGGTGCAACCGGATGCCGCGGGACAGGCGGCCTGGCGAGAACTGCCCCCGGCCGACCAGGCGCGCCGCACCCCCGACAGGCTGATCCTGCCCCATCCGCGGCTGCAGGACCGGTCCTTTGTCCTGGTCCCGCTGGCCGAACTGGCCCCGGATTGGGTGCATCCGCTTCTGCAGCGCAGCCTGGCGGAGCTGCTGGCCGCGCGGCCCGCGGCGGAACGGCGCGACGTGGTCCCGTTGTGACTGCCAGGACCCGGTGAACGGTCCGTGAACCACCGCTGCGCGATAATCGTCACGACATTTCGCGCATCGGGCGACCACGGGGACTCAACATGGCTTCGACGACGATCTTCGGCTGGTTCCTGGGAAACCTGCCATCCATCGAAAGCGATCCCGCCGCGATCCTGGGGACCTATGGCGACGCCGGGTCGATCCTGTCGCAGAACGCGTTGTCGCTTGTCGCCACCACGTCTGACGGCGAGCTGAACGAAAACACGCCGGGCGAAACCCTGTCCTATGATGCGGGCGCGGGTCCGGTCACCCTGCAACTGGAGGAGATGGTCTCGTACGGCGCCAGCGTGGTGACGACGGATGGCGTCACGCGGGTCGTGCAGTTCTGGGCGATCCAGATGACCAACGGGGATGTCGTGCTGCTGCACGACATGGATCCCGAGAACGACCCGTTCGAAACCACGCCGATCGAAAGCGTGACGCTGACCCATGTGCTCGACACCGGTTACAGGATGATCCCGGGCTATCATTCAGAGCCGGTCGCGCCGGCCTGTTTCTGCCCCGGGACATTGATCGCCACCCCGGCGGGGGCGCGGCGGGTCGAGGCGCTGCGCATCGGTCAGCCGGTTCTGACCGCCGACCATGGCGCGCAGCCGCTGCGCTGGATCGGGGTGCAGCGCCTGCGCTTCGATCGGCCCGACGACCCGCACATGCCGGTCGAGGTCAAGGCCGGCGCGCTGGGCCCCGACCTGCCGCAGCGCGACCTTGTGCTGTCGCCCCAGCATCGGATCCTGATCGCGGACGGGCAGGACGAGGTTCTTGCCCCGGCCAAGGCGTTCAGGGTCCTGCCGCGGGTCCGGCAGCGTCGCGCCTCCCGGCGGGCGGAATATCATTGCCTGCTGCTGGACCGTCACGAGGTCATCCTTGCCGACGGCGCCGCGGTCGAGAGTTTTCTGCCCGGACCGATGGGTCTGCGCGGGTTCGGCGCGCTGGACCGGCTGCGGATCGCCGCCGCCCTGCCCGCCGCCGGGTCGGCTGCGCCCGGTCGGGGGCCGACGGCCCGGCCAGTGCTGGGGCGGCGTCGGGCCGAGGCCTTGCTGCGCCTTCTGCGGGCGCGCGGGGTTCCGGTCGGCCTGGGCCGGCGGGAGGCCGGTGCAGGGCTCGGCGCCGGTGCGACCAAGTCGGTTTCACGGGGAATCGACTTGTCAACCCCGGCAACAGCCATTAGGTAGCGGGCTTCTTGCAACACCTGCCGATCTGGAGTGCCCCATGGCCCGCGTAACCGTTGAAGATTGTGTCGACAAGGTTCCGAACCGTTTCGAGCTTGTGATGCTGGCCGCCCATCGCGCGCGCGAGGTGTCCTCGGGCGCGCCGATCACGGTCAACCGCGACAACGACAAGAACCCGGTCGTGGCCCTGCGCGAAATCGCCGACGAGACCCAGCGGGCCGATGACCTGCGCGAGCGCATGATCGAAAGCCGTCAGACCCAGATCGAGGTCGACGAGCCCGAGGACGACGCCATGGCCCTGCTGATGGGCGCCGGCGGCCCCGAAGCCGACAAGCCCGAGGACGACATGCCCGACGAACAGCTCTTGCGCGAGCTGATGGCGGCGCAAGTCCAGAAGTGAGGCGTGCCTGCGGATCATGATCAGCGCAGATGACCTGATCGGGCTGGTCCGCAGCTACAACCCCAACAGCAACGAAACGCTTCTGCGCGACGCCTATGCGTTCGGGCAGAACATGCACGAGGGCCAGACCCGGCAATCGGGCGAGCCCTATTTCAGCCATCCGATCGCCGTCGCCTCGATCCTGGCGGAAATGCAGATGGACGATGCCACCATCGTCACCGCCCTGCTGCACGACACGATCGAGGACACCAAGGCGAATTTCGCCGAGGTCGAGCGCCGGTTCGGCACGGTGATCGCGGAACTGGTGGACGGTGTCACCAAGCTGACCAACCTGCAGCTGTCCAGCGCCCAGACCCAGCAGGCCGAGAATTTCCGCAAGCTGTTCATGGCCACCAGCCGCGACCTGCGGGTGACTCTGGTCAAGCTGGCCGACCGGCTGCACAACATGCGCACGATCAAGGCGATGCGGCCGGAAAAACAGGCCCAGAAGGCGCGCGAGACGATGGATATCTATGCCCCGCTGGCCGGGCGCATGGGCATGCAATGGATGCGCGAAGAGCTTGAGGACCTGGCCTTCCGGGTCCTCAACCCCGAGGGGCGCAATTCGATCATCCGCCGCTTCATCACGCTGCAGCGCGAAACCGGCGACGTGGTGGAAAAGATCACCGCCGACATGCGCCACGAGCTGGACAAGGCCGGGATCGCGGCCGAGGTCCATGGCCGGGCCAAGAAACCCTATTCGATCTGGCGCAAGATGCAGGAGAAGGAACAGGGGTTTTCCCGCCTGTCCGACATCTACGGCTTTCGCGTCATCACCGGGTCCGAGGCCGATTGCTATCGCGCGCTGGGCGCCATCCACCAGCGCTGGCGCGCCGTGCCGGGCCGGTTCAAGGATTACATCAGCCAGCCCAAGACCAACGGCTACCGCAGCATCCACACCACCGTTTCCGGCCGCGACGGCAAGCGGGTCGAGGTGCAGATCCGCACCCGCGAGATGCACGAGGTCGCCGAGACCGGCGTCGCCGCGCATTGGTCCTACCGCGACGGTGAACGGGTCGAGAACCGGTTCGCCGTCGACCCCACCCGCTGGATCGCCCAGGTCACCGAACGCTTCACCGAGGAACAGGACCACGACGAATTCCTCGATATGGTCAAGCTGGAGATGTACCAGGACCAGGTGTTCTGCTTCACCCCCAAGGGTGACGTGATCAAGCTGCCGCGCGGCGCCACGCCGATCGATTTCGCCTATGCGGTCCATACCAAGGTCGGCCATGCCTGCGTCGGCGCCAAGGTCGACGGGATCCGGGTGCCGCTCTGGACCCGGCTCAAGAACGGGCAATCGGTCGACATCATCACCGCCGAGGGCCAGACCCCCCAGGCCACCTGGGTCGACATCGCCGTGACCGGCCGGGCCAAGTCGGCGATCCGCCGGGCCCTGCGCGAAGAGGACCGCGAGCGGTTCATCCGGCTGGGCCGCGAACTGGCCCGGGTGGCGTTCGAGAACGTCGGCAAGAAGGCCACCGACAAGGCGCTGGACACCGCGGCCAAGACCATGGGCATCGACGGCCGGGACGAATTGCTGGCCCGGCTCGGCGCGGCCGAGTTCAGCGCCCGCGAGGCGGTCCGCGCCCTGTATCCCGACCTGGAGGAGGATACGAGCCACCAGGTCGACGCCCGCCGCGCGGTGATCGGCCTGTCGCCGGACCAGCAACACCGCCGTGCCGCATGCTGCCAGCCGCTGCCGGGCGAGCGAATCGTCGGCATCACCTATCGCGGCCAGGGCGTGGTGGTGCATGCGATCGACTGCGACGTTCTGGCCCGTTACGAGGACCAGCCCGACCGCTGGATCGACCTGCGCTGGCAGGACGGCACCCACAGGGCGGTGCACAATGTCGCGATGGACCTGACGATTTCGAACGATGCCGGTGTTCTGGGCCGTATCTGCACATTGATCGGCGAACAGGAGGCGAATATCTCTGACCTCGTCTTCATCGACCGGAAACCGGATTATTACAGGCTTTTGATTGAGGTCGACCTGCGGGATGTGGAACACATGCACCGAGTGATGACGGCGCTTGAGGCGGACAGCAACGTGTCCTCCATCGCGCGCCACCGTGACCCGGGCCGCGCTGCCGATTTGCCGGAGCGTGAAACAGTTTGATCGAGGGGGGCCGGGTTGGTCTTCAAGCGCAGGGAAAAACGGCCGCTCTGGCGGATCGTGCTGGAATTCTTCTGGCCCCGCGGCGGCTGGGGCCGGGCGGCGCGCTATGTGCGCCACCGCCTGCGCCGTCTGCCCGACACCCCCGACAAGATCGCCCGCGGCGTCTGGGCCGGCGTCTTTGTCACCTTCACGCCCTTTTACGGGCTGCATTTCCTGATGTCGGCGCTGATCGCCTGGGCGATGCGCGGCAATGTGATCGCCGCGCTGCTGGCGACCTTCTTCGGCAATCCGCTGACCTATGTGCCGATCGCGATCGTGTCGCTCAGGACAGGGCATTTCCTGCTGGGCGAACCCCAGCGACCCGGAGAGATCGAGGGCGCGATGGCCCGGTTCGGCGGCGCGACGGCCGATCTGTGGCACAATTTCAAGGCGCTGTTCACGCCCGAAAAGGCCGAATGGGGCCGGCTTGCGACCTTCTGGAACGATGTCATCTGGCCCTGGACCGTGGGCGGGATCATCCCCGGCATGATCGCCGCCACGGCGATGTACATGGTCGTTCTGCAGCTGACGCGGGCCTATCAGAACCGCCGTCGCAAGCTGCTGCGCGCCAAGCTGGACAAGCTGCGCAAGAAACCGGCTGGCGAAGCCTGAGCCGCCGCGCTAGCGTGCCGGTCTGTCGTCATCGGCCGCAAGAGGACCCGCCATGGACAAGCTGCGCCTGGGCGTGAACATCGACCACGTCGCCACCGTGCGCAATGCGCGCGGCAGCGCCTATCCCGACCCGGTGCGCGCCGCAAAGCTGGCCGAGGCCGCCGGCGCCGACGGCATCACCGCCCATCTGCGCGAGGACCGCCGCCATATCAGCGATGCCGATATCGAGGCGCTGATGGAGGCGCTGAGCCTGCCGCTGAATTTCGAGATGGCCGCGACCGAGGAAATGCAGGCGATCGCCCTGCGCCACCGCCCCCATGCGGTCTGCATCGTTCCCGAAAAGCGCGAGGAACGGACCACCGAGGGCGGGCTGGAGGTCGCGCGCGAGGAGAACCGGCTGGCCCATTTCATCGCCCCGCTGCGCGAAGCCGGCTGCCGGGTGTCGATCTTCATCGCCGCCGATGCCCGCCAGATCGAGGCCGCCGCCCGGATCGGCGCGGCGGTGGTCGAGCTGCATACCGGCGCCTATTGCGACGCCCATCACGAGGGCCGTCCGGACGACCGCGACCGCGAACTGGAGGCCCTGCGCGAGATGTCGGCCTTTGCCGATTCGCTGGGCCTGGAGGTGCATGCCGGCCATGGGCTGACCTTCGACACGGTCGGCCCCGTGGCCGCCTTTCCCGAGCTGCGCGAGCTGAACATCGGCCATTTCCTGATCGCCGAATCGATCTTCATGGGGCTGGAGCCGGCGATCCGCGAGATGCGCCGGCGGATGGATGCGGCACGGGCATGACCCCGACCGCGCTGGAACGCGACACCTGCCACGAGATCGCCCTCTGGGCGGCCAGGCTGGACCGCGACGGCGCCGACGCGGCCTTTACCGCCGCCGTGATCCGCGACGGCGCCGTGATCGCCCGGGCCCGCAACGCGGTGATGGACAGCGGCGACCCGACCCGCCATGCCGAGATCGTGGCGATCGGTGAGGCCGCCCGCGCCGCCGGCGGGCGCGACCTGTCCGGCGCGACCCTGGTCGCGTCCTGCCAGCCCTGCGAGATGTGCCTGGGCGCGATGCGCTGGGCGGGGATCGCGCGGCTGGTTTTTGCCGCCCGCAAGCCTTTGATCGGAGATGCGAATTTCCGGTTTCCCGGGCTCGGGATCGACGATTTTCACCGGGCCTCGGGGGCGGGTTTCGACTATGCCGGCGGGATCGGCGAAGAGATCGTCGGTCATCTCTACCGGTGACGCGGGTGAAAATCGGCCTTTCGCGCGGGTCCGGCGCGGCTATGCTGGGCCGGCAAGGAGAACTCATCCCGGAAGGTCGCCATGATGCGTCGTATCGGACAGCTGGGTGCGGTCAGCGCCCTGGCCCTCGCCGCCGGCCCGCTGGAAGCCCAGGACATCCATGATTGCGATTGGCGCGCCAGTGCCGCGGCGATCGCCGAACCCTGGGACAGCCATACCCGCAGCTTCGCCAACGGTGCCGTGCGACTGGCCCTGCTGGACACGATCGAACCGGCGGCGGGGTCCCATTACCTGCTGATCCTGTCGCCGCCTTACGACGAGATCGGCGGCCGCATGTGCAAGGTCGTGGGGTTCGGCGACGGGCTGGGTTACCTGATGCTGGATTTCGCCGATCTGCAGGCGGCGTATGACCCCGCCCGGGGCCTGAGTTTCAGCCTGCAGGGGCGGCTTTATGACCCCGCGTCGGATTTCGGCAATGCCCTGGTGCTGCATGTGACCGTGAACCAGGCGACGGGCGCGGTCGAGGCCTGGCACGAGCTGGGCGGCGAGTGAGCCGGCGGCCGGGGACTTGACCGGGGCGCGGCGCCGGGCCATGGCGGGGCCATGATCCTGGGTATCGGCACCGACCTGTGCAACATCGACCGCATCGCCGGCACGCTGGAGCGCTTCGGCGACCGGTTCCGCAACCGGGTGTTCACCCGGACCGAGCAGCGCAAGGCCGAGCGGCGGCGCGATGTCGCCGGCACCTATGCCAAGCGCTGGGCGGCGAAGGAGGCCTGTTCCAAGGCGCTGGGCACCGGGCTGCGGATGGGCATCGCCTGGCGCGACATGGCGGTGAGCAACCTGGAGACCGGCCAGCCGGTGATGGCGGTGACCGGCTGGGCCGCCGAGCGGCTGGCGCAGATGACGCCGCCGGGCCACGACGCGGTGATCCATGTCACCCTGACCGACGATCATCCCTGGGCCCAGGCCTTCGTGGTGATCGAGGCGCGCCCGATCCGGGACGCCGGGCGCCGCTCTTGGCCCTGAGGGCCAAGACGCCCCGCCCACCGTCCCGGTCACGGCCCCGGCATGCGCGCGGGGCTGTGCTTGACTCCGGGGCCGGCGCCGCTCAGATAGCGCGGGTGCGCAGCGAGGCAGGACCAGAACAATGAGCAAGGGAACCGGCGAGACCGAGAAACACGGTCTGCTGCATGGCATATGGGAAACGCTCAAGACCGTCGTCTACGCGTTGCTCATCGCCGGGGTATTTCGCACCTTTCTGTTCCAGCCGTTCTGGATCCCGTCGGGGTCGATGAAGGACACGCTGCTGGTCGGCGATTTCCTGTTCGTCAACAAGATGGCCTATGGCTATTCCTATGCCTCCTGTCCGTCGATCATCATCCCGCGGTTCGGGGTCGACATCGATGCCGAGGATTTCTGCGGTGTCTTCAAGGGCTCCAACAACCGCCTGTTCGGCGGCGAACCGGAGCGCGGCGACGTGGTGGTGTTCCGCCATCCGGTGACGGGCCGCGATTTCATCAAGCGGCTGATCGGCGTGCCGGGCGACCGGATCCAGATGATCGACGGGGTTCTGCACATCAATGACGCAGCGGTCGGGCTGGAGCGCGTGGCCTTTTTCACCGAACTCAGCGAACCCCAGGGCCCCGAGGGCAACTGGCCGCGCTGCACCAATGCCGGGGGCGGTCGAGCACCGGAAGGGGCGGAGTGCCTCAAGGAAAGGTTCATCGAGACCCTGCCGAACGGGGCCCGCCATTCGATCCTGAATATCGTCGAGCAGGGCGCGCGCAGCGCCGACAACACCGGGGTGTTCACCGTGCCCGAGGGGCAGTATTTCTTCTTGGGCGACAATCGCGACAATTCCTCGGACAGCCGGGTGCCGCAGACCGCCGGCGGCGTCGGCTTCGTGAATTACGAGGATATCGTCGGGCGCGCCGACCGGATCATGTTCTCCAGTTCGGGGCGGTCGATCCTGGCCTTCTGGTCCTGGCGGTCGGACCGGTATTTCAAGGCGATCGAGTAACGCGGACCCTGCGGGAGGGCCGTTTTGGGCGCGAGCTTGCGGTATCTGACGGACGGGTTCGACCTGCACGGGCATTCCGGGCGCGGGGCGTTCCTGGTGACACTGGTGCTGGCCGCCGGGCTGGTCCTGGCCTGGCTCTGGCTGGTGCAGGGCGGGGTCGGGCCGCGCTGGATCGAGGTGATCGCGATCCTGGCCGTGGCCGTCTTCTGGGTGCCGCTGAACGGCCAGATCCTTCGCCGGCTGAACGATGCCGGCCTGCCCGGGTGGCTGTGGGCGCTGATCCTGCTGCCCTGGGGCTGGCTGGCGCTGGTATTGCTGTTGCTGGCGCGGCGCGGCACGCCGTTGAAAAGCCACCAGATGTCGGCGCCGCTGCGGTTCCTCGGGTTGCTCGGGCTGGGCCTGATGGCGCTGCTGATCGCCTCGCGCATTGCCTGGGCGCCCTATTGGTTGCCCGGCGGCAGCATGAAGCCGACGCTGCTGGTGGGCGACATGGTGGCGGCGACGCGCGGCACGCCGGAACGCGGCGACATCATCGTCTTTCGCGACCGGGCCAGCGGGGTGATCTACCTCAAGCGGGTCATCGGCCTGCCCGGCGAACGGGTGCAGCTGCGGGGCGGGCAGGTCTTCATCGACGATGTCGCGGTCGCGGTCGCCCCGGACGGGCTGTTCACCGAGACCATGGCCGAACAGGGCCCGCTGGGGGTTCTGCCGCAATGCAGTTCGGGCGCGGTGGGGATCGGGGCCGACTGCCTGAAACAGCGGTTCACGGAAACCCTGCCGGGCGGGCGGACCCATTCGATCCTGAACATCGGCGCCCGGCCGCTGGACAATACCGGGACTTACCAGGTGCCGGACGCCAGCTATTTCGTTCTGGGCGACAATCGCGACAATTCGCGCGACAGCCGGTTGCCCGAGGGCTCGGGCGGGATCGGCTTTGTCGCGCGGGACGAGGTTCTGGGCCGGGTCCGGCTGGTCATCCTGTCCAGCGAAAGCGGGCGGTTCTGGGCCCTCTGGGACTGGCGCGGCGACCGGATCTGGAGGGTGGTGCGATGAAACTGTCGGCAGAGCTGCGCGATTTCGCCGGGCGGCTGGGCCATGATTTCGCCCGGCCCGACCTGCTGGTGCGGGCCCTGACCCATCCGTCGATGGGCGGGACGCGGGGCGACAATCAGCGGCTGGAATTCCTCGGCGACCGGGTGCTGGGGCTGGTATTGGCCGAGGCGCTTTACCAGGCCGATGCCGAGGCCGCCGAGGGCCAGCTGGCGCCGCGCTACAATGCGCTGGTGCGCAAGGAAACCTGCGCCGAGGTCGCCCGGCAGATCGACCTTGGCGCGGTGCTCAAGCTGGGCCGGTCCGAGATGAAATCGGGCGGCCGGCGCAAGATGGCGCTGTTGGGCGACGCGATGGAGGCGGTGATCGCCGCGGTCTATCTCGATGCCGGTTTCGCGGCGGCGCGGGACATGGTGCTGCGGCTTTGGGGGCCGCGGATCGACGCGGTCGACGCGGATGCCCGCGACGCCAAGACCGCGCTGCAGGAATGGGCCCAGGCCCGCGGCGCGCCACCGCCCGCCTATGTCGAGGTCGCCCGCACCGGCCCCGACCACGCGCCGCAATTCACCATCGAGGTGCGCCTGCAGGACGGCCGGTCGGCCCGCGCCGAGGCCGGATCGAAACGCGCCGCCGAACAGGCCGCGGCGGCGGCGCTTCTGGCCGAGGTGAGCGGGTAGGGGGCGCTTCCCGCTGGCTCCGGACTGCATCCGGGGCTCACCCCCGGGGATATTTCGGACCCGACGAAGCGGGGCTTTGCCTTGCGGCCCTGCGAAGGGTAAAGGAGCCCATCGCAACGGAGTACCCCATGACCACACGCGCTGGCTTTGCGGCCCTGATCGGAGAGCCCAATGCGGGCAAATCCACCCTGACCAATCGCCTGGTCGGGGCCAAGGTCAGCATCGTCACCCACAAGGTGCAGACCACCCGGGCGCGGATTCGCGGCGTGGCGCTGCATGGTGCGGCGCAGATCGTGCTGGTCGACACGCCCGGCCTGTTCGCGCCGCGCCGGCGGCTGGACCGGGCGATGGTCGCCGCCGCCTGGGGCGGGGCCGCCGATGCCGATGTGATCGTGCTGCTGGTCGAGGCCCATCGCGGCATCACCAAAGGGGTCGAGGCAATCCTGGAGCGTCTGCCCGAGGTCGCCGGCCCGCGCCCGGTGGCGCTGGCCATCAACAAGATCGACCGGGTCGCGGCGCCGGTCCTGCTGGGTCTGACCCGGGATCTGAACGAACGGTTCGATTTCGCCGAGACCTTCATGATTTCCGCCGAAAAGGGCCATGGCTGCGATGATCTGCTGGCCTGGCTGGCCGCGCGGATGCCCGAAAGCCCCTGGCTGTACCCCGAGGACCAGATCGCCGACCTGCCGCTGCGGATGATCGCCGCCGAGATGACCCGCGAAAAGCTGACCCTGCGGCTGCACCAGGAACTGCCCTACCAGCTGACCGTGGAAACCGAGGCCTGGGAAGAGCGCAAGGACGGCTCGGCCCGGGTCGACCAGGTGGTCTATGTCGCCCGCGACGGCCACAAGGGCATCCTGCTGGGCAAGAAGGGCGAGACGATCAAGGCGGTCGGCAAGGCCGCGCGCGAGGAATTGGAAGAATTCCTGGGCCGCAAGATCCACCTGTTCCTGCAGGTCAAGGTGCGGCCCAACTGGCTTGAGGAAAAGGAGCGCTATTCCGAAATGGGCCTGGATTTCCGGGACGGCAATTGATGCGCCTGACCGCCGACATGTGGGTCGGCGCCTACCTGGCCCGGCTGCGGGCCGAGGCGATCCCGGGCTTCGTGGTCACGAAAGGCGATGCCACGGCGGGCGCGGTCCTGGTCAAGATCGCCACGATGGACGGGCAGGCGGCCTGTTTCCAGCGCTCGTTCGACCTGATGACCGGCGACCGCAGATGGGTCACCCTGGCCGAGGGGGACGAGGCCGCGGTGGACGCGTCGATCAACAAGCAGCGCGGCTTCGACCCGGACCTCTGGGTGATCGAGGTCGAGGACCCGCGCGGGCGGCATCTGCTGGACCAGCCGGGGCTGGAATAGGGTCCGGGGCGTTCGAAGCCTTGCCTTCGGGCGTGCGGGCACGCCTTATGCGGCCATGATCGAATGGCGCGATGACGGGCCGGTGCTGCGCGCCCGGCCGCATGGAGAGACCGGGGTGATCCTCGAGGTCTTCACCCGCGCCCATGGCCGCGCGGCGGGGGTCGTGCGCGGCGGCACCTCGCGCCGGCTGGCGCCGCTGCTGCAGCCCGGCACCGAGTTGCAGGTGACCTGGAAGGCCCGGCTGGAGGAGCATCTGGGCGCCTTCACCGTCGAGCCGCTGAAATCCCGCGCCGCCCAGGTGATGGCCGACCGCGCGGCGCTGGCCGGGCTGAACGCGGTCACCGGCCTGCTGGCCTTCCTGCTGCCGGAACGCGAACCGCACCCGGCCCTGTTCGACCGGACCGGGGCGCTGCTGGACCTGCTGGGGGTCAATGCGCTTTGGCCCGTCGCCTATCTGCGCTGGGAACTGGCGCTGCTGGACGAGCTGGGCTTCGGCCTGGACCTGACCGCCTGCGCCGCGACCGGCGCGACCGGGGATCTGGCCTATGTCTCGCCCCGGACCGGCCGGGCGGTCAGCGCCGCGGGGGCCGGCGGCTGGGCCGACCGGTTGCTGCCTCTGCCGCCGGTCCTGCGCGGGCAGGGCGCGGGCGAAGACGGCGGGCTGGCCCAGGCCCTGGCGGTGACCGGCCATTTCCTGAGCCATCACCTGGCGCCGGCGCTGGGCGACCGCCCGCTGCCCGAGGCGCGCCAGCGGCTGGTCGACCTGCTGAGCCGCGCCGGATGATTGCTGTTGCGGCTTTACGCATCGGCCAGGGCCATGCCAATCTGATCGTGGATTTCGAACGGAGGCCTTGATGTTCCTGAGCTTTGCCCTTGCCTATTCCCTTGCCGCCGAGCCGCCGCAGATGCCCGGCGCCACCGTCACGCCGGTGCAATTCACCGAGCCGGTGACCGAGGTGGCGACCTATCCGCCGCAAGCTGTCTACGCGCCGCAATCGGCCTTGCCGCTGGAGGCCGATACCCAGGCCGCGCTGGACAATGAATTCCGCGCCGACGCCAGCTATTTCGGCGCCTTCGCCGTCGGCAAGGACGGGTCCTGGGGCTGGATCGTCGGCGCCAACAGCCGGGCCGCCGCGCAAGAGATCGCGCTGGCCGAATGCCAGCGCTATACCTCGGGTTGCCTGATCTATGCCGAGATCCTGCCCGAGGGCGATACCGAACTGGCGCCGGGACAGGCGTCATTGGCGGCGGAACCGGCCGGCTATTTCAACAGCCCCGAGGACCGCCCGGCCTACATGGCCTTCGCCGCCAGCGAGGATGGCGCCTATGCCATGGTCTGGGGCCATGACAGTCAGCAGGCCGCGGATCAGGCGGCGCTCGCGGATTGTTCGAACTACGCGATTTCGGACCTGTCCGGTTTGCGTCCGATGCCGTGCCTGTTGCTGCCCCTGTCGGTGCCCGAAACGGTCGCCGCCGAGCCGACGACGCCGCCACCGGTGGCGCCGGCGCCGGAGCCGCCGCTGTCGGACCGGGCCTTCGAGCCGCCGGTCACCGAGGTTCTGACCTACGGGTCCGAGGGGGTCTTCAGCACGCTGTCGACCGATCCCCTGCCGGCCGATACCCAGGTCGCGCTGGACACCGAGTTCCGCAACGGCGGCCCCTATTTCGGAGCCTTCGCCGTGGGCGATGACGGGTCCTGGGGTTGGGTCGTGGGCGCCAATGGCCGGCTCGCGGCGCAGCAGATCGCGCTGGAGGAATGCCGGCGGCACACCCCGGTCTGCACCCTTCATGCCGAGATCCTGCCCGAAGGCTACCGGCCGCTGGACCGCGGCCAGGTCAGCATGGCGTTCGAACCGGCGGGCTATTTCACCGACCCGGGCGACCGGGCCCCGTTCCGGGCCTTCGCGATCAGCGAGGACGGCGCCTATTCCATGGTCTGGGGCTATGGCAGCCGGGCCGAGGCCGAAGCGGCCGCCCTGCGCGATTGCAACGGCTATGTCGTCAATGACCTGCCGGACCTGCGCGCGATGCCGTGCCAGATCCTGCCGTTCAAATAGGCCGGCGGCCTCTTGGCGGGCGGGTCCGGGGGGCCTAGGGTCGCGCCATGGCCGACACACCCCCCCGCCCCGGAGAGATCCGCCTGCCCGTCGACCCCGCCGGGCGGGTCGATGCGGGTGTCACCTTCATCGGCACATTGCACAGCGATTGGCAGCCGGGCGGCGCCCCGCGCAACCTGACCGCGGCGCGCGCGGCCGGTGGCGGCGGCGGAAAGGTGGTGCTGAAGCCGGACTACCGCGCCGGTCTGCTGGGGCTCGAGGTCGGCCGGGCGATCTGGCTTGTGCTGTGGTTCGACCGGTCGCGGCGCGACCTGATCGTTCAGAACCCGCGCCATGGCAACGGGCTGCGCGGCACCTTCGCCCTGCGCAGCCCGGCGCGGCCCAACCCGATCGCCATCGAGGCGGTGCGGATCACCGCGCTGGACCAGGCCGGCGGAGAGATCGGCATCGACGTGACCGATGCGCTGGACGGCACCCCGGTGCTGGATATCAAGCCCTGGATCGAGGGGATCGACATTCCCGTCTGATCCGCGCCGCTGCCGCGCCAGCCGCGATTAGTCACGGCTGACTGATCAGAACGCGTCCGGCCCGCGGTCGAGGATCCAGGCCTCGAAGATCGGGTCGGCGATGCGCCATTCCCTGTCCCATTGATCGACGATGCCGCGCCGTTCCAGGGTCCGCAGATAGCTTTGCCGGGTCTGCGGGATCGGCGCCTTTGTCCCCAGCAATTCGGCATAGCGCGCCGCCCCGGCTTCGCCCATCGGGTCGCCGGCCCGTTCGGCCAGGATCCGCGCCATGGCCCGGTGGTAGGGCGCCAGTTTGCGCCAGGTCCGGTCGTAATCCAGCTCGGCCGCCAGATCGGCGAATGTGCGGGTCACCGCCGCGTCTTCGTCCAGGGTGCGGTCGGTGCCCATGGACATCAGCCAGCGCTGCAGGAACAGCGGGTTGCGGTCGAACCGCTCGAACACATGCGCCGCGCGGGCAGGGTCGATCTTGCGGCGGTAGACCTGGTGAAAGACCTTGAGCTGATGGGCGACGAAACCCGCGTCCAGCGCCGGCAGGTGCAGCGGATGGGCAAAGCGGTAGAACGGCGCCTTGCGCCCGTCGAAGACCTTTTTCAACGCCACCTGGGACGATCCGGTGAAGATCGTCCTGACCCCGGACTTGCGCGTGTCGAGCGATGTGCGCAGCCCGGCCATGACCTGTTCGGCCTGGTCATGGCCGGCGATTTCCTGGAATTCGTCGAACAGCAGGATCGCCGGTTTGCGGCTATCGCCCAGCCGGTCCAGGTAGCTGTCCAGCAGCAGCAGGTCATCGGCCGGGCGCGGGCTTTGCTTGCGGCTCAGGTCGATTTCGACCTCGGCCATGCCTTTCAGCGCGCCCAGCCTGATCTTGACCGGCAGGTTGCCCAGCCAGGCCCCGACCCGTTCGCCGTAAGAGCGCGGCCGCAGCGCCGTGTCGCAGGCATAGAGCATCATCGCCAGCGGATCGGCCCCGGTCTGCCAGAAACTGGCATAAAGCACCCGGTGGCCATAGCTGTCGCCGGCCAGCGCGCCCAGATCCTTGAGCAGGAATTCGGTCTTGCCGGTGCGGCGCGGGCCGAACAGGCTCATCGACGCGATCGGGCCGCGGGTCAGGGACACGAAGGTGTCGTGGGTGAATTCCGTGCGCGGGTAATGCCAGGGATCGAGGCTCATGAGCCGACATTAGCCGCCAATGACTAATTAGTCAAAGGCGGCTAATCATGGCTTGGCGCGCTCAGCCCAGCAGGCGGCGGGTGATCACCTGGGCCTGGATTTCGGCCGCGCCTTCGAAGATGTTGAGGATCCGCGCGTCGCACAGGATGCGGCTGATCCGGTATTCCAGCGCGAAACCGTTGCCGCCATGGATCTGCAACCCGTTGTCGGCGCAGGCCCAGGCGACGCGGGCCCCCAAGAGTTTGGCCATCCCGGCCTCCAGGTCGCAGCGTTTGTCATGGTCCTTCTGCCAGGCGCTGAAATAGGTCAGCTGGCGGGCGACCATGATTTCCACCGCCATCATCGCCAGCTTGCCGGCGACGCGGGGAAAGTCGATCAGCGCCTTGCCGAACTGCTTGCGGTCCTGGGCATAGCGCAGCGACACGTCGAGCGCCGATTGCGCCACGCCCACGGCGCGGGCGGCGGTCTGGATCCGGGCGGCCTCGAAGGTCTGCATCAGCTGCTTGAAGCCGTTGCCCTCCTGCTCGCCCAGCAGGTTCTCGGCCTTGACGTGGAAATCGTCGAAGCCCAGTTCGTATTCCTTCATGCCGCGATAGCCCAGCACCTCGATCTCGCCGCCGGTCATGCCGGGGGTGGGGAAGGGGGCCGCGTCGGTGCCCGGTTCCTTTTCGGCCAGGAACATCGACAGGCCCCTGTAGTCGCTGGTCGCGGGATCGGTGCGGGCCAGCAGGGTCATCACATGGGTGCGGGCGGCATGGGTGATCCAGGTCTTGTTGCCGGTGATCCGGTAGTCGCCGGCATCGTCCTTGACCGCGCGGGTGCGCAGGGCGCCCAGGTCGGACCCGGTATTGGGTTCGGTGAACACCGCCGTGGGCAGCTTTTCGCCCGAGGCGAGCGCCGGCAGCCAGTGTGCCTTCTGCGCTTCGGTGCCGCCGGCCAGGATCAGCTCGGCCGCGATCTCGGACCGGGTGCCCAGGCTGCCGACGCCGATATAGCCGCGGCTGAGTTCCTCGGACACCACCACCATCGACGCCTTGGACAGGCCCAGCCCGCCATATTCCTCGGGGATGGTCAGGCCGAAGACGCCCATCTCGGCCAGTTCCTCGATCACCTCCATCGGGATCAGCTCGTCCTTGAGGTGCCAGTCCTGGGCATGCGGTTCGACCCGTTCGACCGCATAGCGGCGGAATTGTTCGCGGATCATCTCCAGCTCGTCCTCCAGGCCGGTGGCGCCGAAGGTGATGTTGGCCTGCTGGTCCTGCATCAGTTCCACCAGCCGCGCCCGGGCGGCCTGGGAATTGCCGCGCCCGGTCAGCAGCGCGATTTCCGGCGTGCCGAGGCCGGCCAGCACCTGGGGGTCGACACCGATATCCTGCGGCCGGACGATCTCGGACTGGCTCATCGGGATGCCGCCGGCGATCTGCAGCAGGTATTCGCCAAAGGCGATCTGGTGGATCAGCTGCTCGATCTCGCCGAACGTGCCGGCTTCGGTCAGCCGGTCGGCCCAGGCCTGCATCTGGCGCAGCGCCTCGACATAGGTGGCCAGCCAGGCCAGGCCGTGGGCGGCGGTCTGGTTCGCCTCGATCAGGCTGCCCGAGACCTTGTCGCCCTTGCTGCAGGTCGCGCGGACCGCGGCCTTGGCCGAGTCGAGCATCGCTTCGAGCGGGCCGATGGCCCTGGCGGTCAGCGTGGTCAGGTCGTCAAGGATCGGGCTGGCGGCCATGGGCTGGTCCTGTCCGTCATGGGGCATCGGGCGACTCCGTGGATTTTGCGTGTGCAGAGATAGGCGCTTTGCAGGTGCAGCGCAATAATAATACGCGGGATGACGCCCGGTTGGATTTTTATGTCGCAGTTGAATCGAGATGCGCCGCGCTGGCAGACAGGGTAAATACCGATCCCATGGAGCTTTTCCCCGCCCTGTCCGGCCCCGGTGCCCTGCTGGCCGCGCTTTGCGTCGGCCTGGTCGCCGGTCTGATCAAGGGCATGGTCGGGTTCGCCATGCCGATGGTGATGATTTCCGGGCTGGGCCTGTTCCTGGCGCCCGAGATCGCCCTGGCCGGGCTGATCCTGCCGACCCTGGTCACCAATGGCTGGCAGGCGCTGCGCACCGGGCCGGCCGCGGCCTGGGCGGCGATCCGGGAGTTCCGCCTGTTCCTTGCGGTGGGCGCGGTGATGCTGACCCTGTCGGCGCAACTGGTGGCGGTCTTGCCGCAGCGGGTGCTGCTGGGCCTGATCGGCGGGCCGATCGTGCTGTTCGCGGCGCTGCAGCTGGTGGGCTGGCAATTGCGGCTGGCGCAGCGTTCGGCCCGGATCGAGGCGGGGATCGGCGCCTTCGCCGGCTTCATCGGCGGCATGTCCGGGGTCTGGGGGCCGCCGACCGTGGCCTATCTGACGGCGATCGACACCCCCAAGGCGCGCCAGGTGGTGATCCAGGGCGTGGTCTACGGCCTGGGCGCGGTGATGCTGTGCGCGGCGCATCTGCGTTCGGGCGTGCTGAGCGGCGCGACCTTGCCGCTGTCGGCGCTGATGGTGCTGCCGGCGCTGGCGGGCATGGCGCTGGGCCTGGCGGTCCAGGACCGGTTCGACCAGCGGACCTTCCGGCGCGCGACCCTGGCGGTGCTGCTGGTGGCGGGGCTGAACCTGCTGCGGCGGGCGCTGTTCTGAGCGGTGTGGTGGGGTGGACCCCCGCCCTAGTTCCCGGTGGCGAGGCTCAGCAGGTCTTCGAAGCCGCACAGCCCGGCCAGGTCCGGCACCGCGGCGGGCGGCACGACGGTGAACTGCACCCGGTAGAGCAGGTCATCGCCGTCCCAGGCCTCCATCACCCAGGTTCCGTGGACCAGTTCGTAGGGCTCGTCGAAGCCGTAATAGGTCGCGCCGGGGGTGGTCGCGGGGCCGATCCGGGTCTGAAAGCTTTGCTCGGTCACGCCGAGGCCGGTGAAGGGCGGGTGGATCACGCGGAAGGTCACCGGGTCGATCGCCCCCGTGGCCGAAGTCGAGACGACGCCGAACGAGATGCCGGGCACCGCCGGAACGCGGCGGCCGTTGCTGATGAAGTCGGGCCGGTCTTCGAAGATTTCGGTGGCGCCGGCGACGGTGTCGGGGGCGGAATCCATCCCGATCGTCGGCGGCGAACAGACGATGCCCGCCTCGAGCGTCGCGATCCGGTCCGACACGAAATCGGCCTGCTGCGCGGCGGAAGCCAGCGGCAGGGCGGCAAGGATCAGCGCCCGGACGATCATCCGGCCATGGCCCCGGGGCCGGCCATGCCCAGCAGGTCCTCGTAGCCGCAGATCCCGGCCAGGTCCGGCAGCAGTTCGGGCGGGACCACGGTAAAGACCAGCCGGTAGACCAGGCTGTCGCCGTCCCAGGCCTCCATCACCCAGTCGCCGGTCACCAGTTCGTAATCGTGGTCGAACTGGTAGAAGGTGATCCCGGGATCGGCGGCCGGGCCGATCCAGGTCTCGAAGCTTTGCCTGGTGGCGCCGAGGCCGGGAAAGGGTGGATGGGTCACGCGCATCTCGATCCCGTCGCGGCCGAACGGCCCCTTGAAACCGGTCGTGGCGCCGAAGCCGACGCCCGGCACCGCGGGAACCGATCGGCCATGGCTGACGAAATCCGGCGCTTCGGTCACGACATGGGTCATGCCGGCGACGGTGTCGGGCGCGGGCTCGGCCCCTTCGGTCGGCGGGGCGCAGAACACGCCGGCCTCGAAATGACCCAGCGCCGGGCTGATGTAATCGCCGGCCTCGGGCACAGTCTCTTGCGCGGCCAGGGCGACCGGCAGGGCAAGAATGGCAAGACCGGCGATCCGGCGCATGGGCGACCCCCCCCTTTGTGGTTTCCTGTGCAGTTTGCGATGCCAGCCTAGCATCCGCCGGCCCGGCTTCAAGGATCGGCGGCGGCAAGGGCGGCCAGGTAGGCGGCGATCGCCGCGATCTCGTCCTCGGTAAGCGCGATCGGGGGCATCTGCTCGAAACCGTTCGGCACCCGCCGCAAGGTGCTGAGCCTCGTGCCGCGGATATCGCCGATCGAGACGCTCTGACCGGTCTCTCCGTGGCAGGACGCACAGGTTTCGACGAAGATGGTGCGCCCCGCCTCGACCAGGGGCGTGTCGGTCAGGCCCGCGGCGGGGACCAGGCAGGCCAGAAGGATTGCGGCAGCTCTTGGCATCGCGCCGATCCGTCGCATCGGCGCATGTCACGGATGTGACGAACGGCCTCATGCGTGCCCGGATTCGGCCCTTTCAATGCCCAGAAGGTGAGACATTTTAGCCATTCGTTACCGGTTTCAGGGCCAAAACGGACCCGGTTGGACCGGTGATTCGCAGTTTGGGATTGATTCGCCCCCGCGGGGCAAGGCAAAACCCAGGCAAAACGGCAGGCAATAAGAATTGAGCAGGAGTGACACAAATGTCCCGCATTGCCCTTGTGGATGACGATCGGAACATCCTCACCTCGGTCTCCATGACGCTCGAGGCCGAAGGTTTCGACGTCGAGACCTACAATGACGGCCAGCAGGCGCTGGATGCCTTCAACAAGAGGATGCCCGACATGGCCGTCCTCGACATCAAGATGCCGCGCATGGACGGGATGGACCTGTTGCAGCGGCTGCGCCAGAAAACCACCATGCCGGTGATCTTCCTGACCTCCAAGGACGACGAGATCGACGAGGTTCTGGGCCTGCGCATGGGCGCCGACGATTACGTCAAGAAACCCTTCAGCCAGCGGCTTCTGGTCGAACGCATCCGCGCGCTGCTGCGCCGCCAGGACGCGATTTCCGGCGACCTGGGCGAGGATGTCGAGGACAACAAGATCCTCGTCCGCGGCGACCTGAGCATGGATCCGCTGCGCCATGCGGTGAAATGGAAGGGCCAGGACGTGTCGCTGACGGTGACCGAATTCCTGCTGCTGCAGGCGCTGGCCCAGCGGCCCGGTTTCGTCAAGAGCCGCGACCAGCTGATGGATGTGGCCTATGACGATCAGGTCTATGTCGACGACCGGACCATCGACAGCCATATCAAGCGGCTGCGCAAGAAGATGCGCCAGGTCGATGACGAATTCTCGGCGATCGAGACGCTGTACGGCATCGGCTACCGGTACAACGAAGAATAGGCGATGACCGTCGCGCCCAAGATCGATGTGCGAGACCTGAAATCCGTGCGGCGCGCCGCCGCCGCGCAAAAACCCGAGCCGCAGGTCGTCCTGGGCGAGGATTGGGTCACGCCCGAAATCAGCGATGCCACCCTGCGCGAACGCCGTCGGCGGCGCGGGGTGCTGTCGTTGCAGCGATCGCCCCTGGCGCGCAAGATCATCACCTTCAACCTGATCGCGCTGATCCTGCTGGTGGCGGGGGTGATGTATCTCAACCCGTCGCGCGACAACCTGACGTTCCAGCGCGGCAACGCCCTGGTCAGCGAGGCCGAGCTGATCGCCGATGTCGTCGAGGCGCGCCTGCCCGCCGGGGCGCCGGTGAACGTCGTGACCGGCGACGGGATCGATGCCCAGGCCGCGCTGGAAAGCTTGGACCTGCGCGGCGGGATCGATGTCTATCTGTTCGATACCGAGGGCGTGCTGGCGGCCAGCTGGTCCGACACCACCCCCGGCGATGCGCCGGTCGACGGGCTGCAGATCGAGTATCGCGGCACGGTGCTGACGAATTTTCTGGGCGATGCCTGGGAATGGACGGCGAACCTGTTCGTCCGCGGCGACCAGTCGCTGACGCCGATCGACCCGGTCCTGACCCTGCGCGACGGCGTGTCCCGGACCCTGGCCGGCGGCACCCGGCTGGAAACCCACCGCGATGCCGCGGGCCTGTCCTATTTCCAGGTGTCGACCCCGGTGATGCAGGGTGGCGGTCCGGTCGGGGTGATATCGGTCGTCTCGGCCGCCGGCGAACTGGACCAGCTGGTCCGCCGCGAGCGCGAGATGCTGCTGCAGATGTTCGTGATCGGCATCCTGACTTCGATCGGCCTCAGCCTGGTGCTGGCCTCGACCATCGCCAACCCGCTGGCCGACCTGGCCGCGGCGGCCGAACTGGGCAGCAACCGCGATGCGCGCCGGATGGCCCAGGGGCGGATCCGGATCCCCGACCTGACCGGCCGCCCGGACGAGATCGGCCGCCTGTCCGGTGCCCTGCGCGGCATGGTGGCCGCATTGTCGGAACGGATCGAAAGCAACGAGCAATTCGCCGCCGACGTCGCACACGAGATCAAGAACCCGCTGGCCTCTCTGCGCTCGGCCGTGGGCACGATGCGGGTGGCCAAGCGCGACGACCAGCGCGAACGGTTGCTGGAGGTGATCGAACATGACGTGCAGCGGCTGGACCGGCTGGTCAGCGACATCTCGAACGCGTCGCGGCTGGATGCGGACCTGGTCAAGGAAGAGGAAGAGCCCTTCGACCTGATGCACATGCTGGGCAATCTGAATGAACATCTCGGTGCCCAGGCCGCCGAGAAGGGCGTCGACTACATCACCGACCTGCCCCCGGGCCCGATCGAGATCTACGGGCTGGAGGGGCGGCTGGCGCAGGTCTTTGTCAATCTGATCAGCAACGCGATCTCGTTCTGCGAAGAGGGCGATGCGATCCGGGTCTGGGCCCGCAAACGCGAGAACCGGGTGCTGGTCGTGGTCGAGGATACCGGCCCGGGCATCCCCGAAGAGGCGCTGGGCAAGATCTTTCAGCGGTTCTATTCGGAGCGGCCCGAAGGCCAGTTCGGCAACAATTCCGGCCTGGGCCTGGCGATCTCCAAACAGATCGTCGAGGCCCATGGCGGCGTGATCTGGGCCGAAAACATCCGGCCGACCGAGGCCGACATCACCTCGGAACCGCTGGGCGCCCGTTTCGTCGTCGGCCTGCCGGTCTGAACCGGTGATGCGGCGCGCCTGGGCCATGCCGGAGGCGGCGCGATCCGGCCCGCGGCACCCGGGATGAGCGCGCCCGACATCCTGCACGCCAGTTGCGTCGCCGTCGACGGGCGCGCCGTGCTGATCCTGGGTCCGTCGGGGTCGGGCAAATCGACCCTGGCCTTGGACCTGATGGCCCTGGGCGCCACGCTGGTCGCCGATGACCGGACCGAGCTGAGCCGGGATGGCGACAGGCTGTTCGCCCGCGCGCCCAAGGCCATCCATGGCCTGATCGAAGCGCGCCATGTGGGCCTGCTGACCGTGCCGGCGACGCGCGCCGAGGTGGCGCTGGTGGCCGATCTGGGCACCGAAGAAGCCGACCGCCTGCCGCCCCTGCGCAACACAAGCCTGCTGGGCGTCGCGCGCCCCTTGCTTTGGCGCCCGGCCAGTGGCCAATTCGCGGTGAAGCTCCTGCATCTTCTCCGTTTCGGGCGACAGATCTGATGTCCCGCGCGCCAGACCCTTCGACCGCGCCGCAGCGCGTGGTGCTGATCACCGGCCCCTCGGGCGCCGGGCGGTCGACGGCGATCAACGTGCTTGAGGATATTGGCTACGAGGTGATCGACAACCTGCCGCTGTCGTTGATGCCGCGGCTGATCGAGGGGCCGGCCCATGACCGCCCGCTGGCCCTCGGGATCGACGTGCGCAACCGGGATTTTTCGGTCGACACGCTTTGGGCGGTGCTGGATGCGCTGCGGGCCCATCCGCGCACCGAGCCGCAATTGCTGTTCCTCGATTGCAGCGAAGAGGTGCTGGTCCGCCGCTATGCCGAAACCCGCCGTCGCCATCCGCTGGCCCCCGACGAGGCCCCGGTGGACGGTATCCGGCGCGAATCCGGGCTGTTGGTCCCGGTGCGGCGCCGCGCCGATATCCTGATCGACACAAGCGCCCTGTCGCCGAACGACCTGCGCACCGAACTGGCCGGCTGGTTCGCCCCGGATGGCACCGGCCATATGGGCGTCACGCTGCAAAGCTTTTCCTACAAGCGCGGGCTGCCGGTCGGGCTGGACATGTGTTTCGACTGCCGGTTCCTGCGCAATCCGCATTGGGAAGCGGCGCTGCGCCCGCTGACCGGGCTCGATCCCGCCGTGGCCCGCTATGTCGCCGGCGATCAGCGCTTTGACGCCTTCGCGCTGCAGCTGGCCGGCCTGTTCGACCTGCTGCTGCCGGGGTTCCGCGCGGCCGGCAAGGCGCATCTGTCGGTGGGGTTCGGCTGTACCGGCGGGCAACATCGGTCGGTTGCCGTAACGGAATGGCTTGCCGCCGGACTTGCGGAGCGGGGATGGCAGGTGTCTATAAGGCACAGGGAACTGGAACGCCGCAGCGCAGCGGAAGCGGCGCGCGGACAGGAGCGGGACGCGTGATCGGGATCGTGATCGTGGCACATGGGGGCCTGGCGCGGGAATACCTCGCCGCGGTCGAGCATGTCCTGGGCCGGCAATCGGCCATGGTCGCGATCGCCATCGGCCCCGAGGATGACCGCGCCGCCAAACAGGCCGAAATCTGCGCCGCCGCCGACGCGGTCGATGCCGGCGACGGGGTGGTCGTGGTGACCGACATGTTCGGCGGCTCGCCTTCGAACCTGTCGCTGCGGGCCTGTGGCCCTTCGGACCGGCGCATCCTCTATGGCGCCAACCTGCCGATGCTGGTCAAGCTTGCCAAGTCGCGCACCCGCCCGGTGCCCGAGGCGGTCCGCGCCGCGCTGGAGGCCGGGCGCAAATATATCGACAGCCTGAGCGTGTCGGCCGAAGGGATCGTGGAACAATGAGTCTGCGCGAATTGAAGATCGTCAACATCAAGGGGCTGCATGCCCGCGCCTCGGCCAGGCTGGTCGAGGTGGTCGAGGCCCATGACGCCAGCGCCGAGGTGCGCCGCGACGGGCTGTCGGCCAGCGGCGACAGCATCATGGGGCTTTTGATGTTGGCAGCGTCCATGGGAACGACTATTGAGGTCGAGACCTCGGGGCCAGAAGCCGACACGCTCGCCGATGCGATCGAAGCCCTTGTGGCCGACAAGTTCGGCGAAGGGGACTGAGGCGGCAGGGCCCTGCCCGGAGCCAAGGGGGTGAGCCAGGTTTGACCGACGCGTCGACCAGGAACGTGGCCGCGAAGCGGGGAGGCGGGGGCAAGGACGCGCCCCGGCTTTACCAACGTAGCACGCTGACCTATTCCAACACCTTCGAAAGCGCCTGGAAGCGGATCTTCATCCGCGCCATCGAATGGATGACCGCCAAGGTCGCCATCATCCGCCGGATCCGCGAATTCGAACGCCGCGGCGCGCCGGCCGGCCAGGCCTTCTGGCCGGCGACGATGGAGGTGATGGGGATCGACATCCTGACGCCCCAGGACCAGCTGGAGCGGATCCCCGAAACCGGCCCGGTGGTGCTGGTCGCCAACCACCCGCATGGCCTGGTCGACGGCATGATCCTGGCCGATCTGATCGGCCGGCGCCGCAACGATTACCGGATCCTGACCCGCAACCTGCTGACCGGGATCGACGAAAGCGCCGCCTCCTACATGATTTCGGTGCCCTTCCCGCACGAGGAGGATGCGCAGAAGAAGATGATCGAGATGCGCGCCAGGGCGATGGATCACCTGGCCCAGGGCGGGTTGATCGCGCTGTTCCCCTCGGGCGTGGTGGCGGCCGCCGAAACCGCCTTCGGCCCGGCGGTCGAGGCCGAATGGAACGTCTTCACCGCCAAGATGATCAAGCGCTCGGGCGCGACCGTTGTGCCGCTCTATTTCCCGGGCTCCAACAGCCGCTGGTACCAGATCGCCAACCGGATTTCGGCGACGCTGCGCCAGTCGCTGTTGCTGTACGAGGTGGTTCACGCCTTCGACAAGGCGCAGAAACCGGTGATCGGCCATCCGATCGGGCCCGAGGAATGCGCCGAACGCAGTCAGGACCCGCGCGGCTTCATGACCTGGCTGCGCCAGACCACGCTGGACCTCAAGGAAAAGTGACGGGCGGTGGGGTGAAACCCCGCCCTGCGGCCCGGGCCACGGCGTTCCGCCCGGCCGCGCCTTATCGGGTCGGCACCGGTTCCTCGCCCCGGTAATCGTAGAACCCCCGGCCGGTCTTGCGCCCCAGCCAGCCGGCCTCGACATATTTCGTCAGCAGCGGGCAGGGGCGATACTTGGTATCCGCCAGCCCGTCATGCAGCACGTTCATGATCGCAAGGCAGGTGTCCAGCCCGATGAAATCGGCCAGTTCCAGCGGCCCCATCGGGTGGTTCGCCCCCAGTTTCAGCGCCATGTCGATCGACGCGACCGAGCCGACGCCTTCGTACAGCGTATAGACCGCCTCGTTGATCATCGGGATCAGGATGCGGTTGACGATGAAGGCCGGAAAGTCTTCGGAGGTCGCCGCGGTCTTGCCCAGCCTGTCGACGACGGCCTTGCAGGCGTCGAAGGTCGGCGCGTCGGTGGCGATGCCGCGGATCAGCTCGACCAGCTGCATCACCGGCACCGGGTTCATGAAGTGGAACCCCATGAACTTTTCCGGCCGGTCGGTGCCGCTGGCCAGCCGGGTGATCGAGATCGACGAGGTGTTCGAGGTCAGGATCGTATGCGGCGCCAGGTGCGGCACCAGGTCCTCGAAGATCGCCTGCTTGACCGTCTCGCGTTCGGTCGCGCTTTCGATCACCAGGTCGGAGGGGCCAAGATCGGCCAGGGCAAGGGTGGTGGCGATCCGGCCCATGGTGGCGGTCTTTTCCGCCTCGGTGATCTTGTCGCGCGACACCTGGCGGTCGAGGTTCCTGCCGATCGTGGCGATCGCGCGGTCCAGCGCCTCCTGGCTGATATCGGTCAGGGTCACGTCATAGCCGGCCAATGCGCAGACATGCGCGATGCCGTTGCCCATCTGGCCCGCGCCGATGACCCCGATCCTCTGGATGTCCATGAAAGCCGCCTTTGCCTGGATGTGCCCCGCGCAGCATAGGCCGCGGCGGGCGCCCCCTCAAGGCCTTGGCGCCGGTTAGGCAATTCGAAAGGAAATCGGCGGAAACTGGGCCTTGGTGAGTGAAGAATCGGACCGGTGGGAGCCATGAAACCAGACATTGTGACGAAACGCGGGCCGCGGATCAACGCCTGCAGCTACGGCCTGTCGCGGGTGCCGTTCCGGGGGCCGCGAAAACCGCTCGGGGGGCGCTATGTCGCCTGCCTGGGCGGGTCCGAGACATTCGGAAAATACCTGCCCAGGCCCTGGCCGGACCTGCTGGAAGAGCGGCTGGGCCTGACCTGCATCAACCTGGGCTGCCTGAACGCGGGCCCCGATCTGTTCCTGCGCGATGCGGGCGTGCGGGCACTGGCCCATGACGCGGCGGCGACGGTGATCCAGGTGACCGGCGCGGTGAACCAGTCGAACCGCTTTTTCCGCGTGCATCCGCGCCGCAACGACCGGTTCCTGGGGCCGACGGATGCGCTGCGCCTGTTGTATCCGGAGGTCGATTTCACCGAAATCGCCTTTACCCGCCACCTGGTCCAGGTGCTGTACCGGGTCTGTCCGGACCGGTTCGACAAGCTGCGGGTGGAATTGCAGAAGGTCTGGCTGCGGCGGATGAAGCAGATCCTGGCCGAGATCGCCGGACCGGTCCTGGTGCTGTGGCTGGCCGAACATGCGCCCGCGCCCGAGGGGCCGGTGCAGGCGGCCGAGGATCTGCGGCGCGACCCGACCCTGGTCACCGACGGGATGCTGGACCGGCTGCGACCCCATGTGGCGGCGGTGATCGACAGCCGCCCCAGCGCGGCCGCCCTGTCGCGGGGGGTGGACGGGATGGTCTATGGCGCGCTCGATATCCACGCCGCCCGGGCGATGCTGAATGACGCCGCCCATGGCGAGGCGGCGGCACGGGTCGAACCGATCCTGCGCCAGGCCCTGGCCTGAGCGGCGCGACCCAGCGGTGCGACGGTCACGCGATGACCGGCCCGTCCCGGGCTTGACCCGGGACCTCCTGCCCGGCCCGCCCGACAGGCGCCGCGACAGCAAAAGGCCCGCCCCGATGCGGGACGGGCCTTGCGACGGTGTAGGGCGGGGTTTCACCCCACCGCGCCTTACAGCTTTTCGATCAGCTCGGGCACGGCGGTGAACAGGTCCGCGACCAGGCCGTAATCGGCGACCTGAAAGATCGGCGCCTCTTCGTCCTTGTTGATCGCGACGATGACCTTGCTGTCCTTCATCCCCGCCAGGTGCTGGATCGCGCCGGAAATGCCGACGGCGACATAAAGCTCGGGGGCGACGACCTTGCCGGTCTGGCCGACCTGCCAGTCGTTCGGGGCAAAGCCGCTGTCGACGGCGGCGCGGCTGGCGCCGACCGCGGCGCCCAGCTTGTCGGCCAGTTTCTCGATCAGGGCGAAATCCTCTTCGGAGCCGACGCCGCGGCCACCCGAGACGACGACGCCGGCGCTGGTCAGTTCCGGCCGGTCGCTTTCGGCGACCTTGTCCTCGACCCATTCCGACAGACCGCTGGCGGCGGGGGCGGCGACATCCTCGACCGGGGCGGCGCCGTCCATCGGCGCGGCGTCGAAGGTCGAGGTGCGGATGCTCAGCACCTTCTTGGCGTCCGAGGATTTCACCGTCTGGATCGCGTTGCCGGCATAGATCGGCCGTTCGAACGTGTCGCCATCGACCACGCCGGACACGTCCGAAAGCACCATCACATCCAGCAGCGCGGCGACCCGGGGCAGGATGTTCTTGGCGTCGGTGGTGGCCGGGGCGACGATATGGTCGTAATCGCCGGCCAGCCCGACGATCAGTTCGGCCGTGGTTTCGGCCAGCCGGTGGCCGAGGCTCGCGCCCTCGGCACAGAGCACCTTGGCCGGGCCCAGCCTGGCGGCCTCTTCGGCGGCGGCGCGGGCCGAGGCGCCGGCACAGAGGATCGTCACCTCGCCCAGCATCCTGGCGGCGCTCATGGCCTTGGCGGTGGCATCGGCGGCCAGCGCCCCGTCATTGACTTCGGCAAGCAGAAGAACGGCCATCACACGACCCCCGCATCTTTGAGTTTGGCAACCAGCTCGTCCACCGAGCCGACGATTTCGCCCGCCTGGCGCTGGGGCGGTTCCTCGGTCTTGACCACCTGCAGCCGCGGCGTGACGTCGACGCCGAAATCGGCGGCGGTCTTTTCATCCAGCGGCTTCTTCTTGGCCTTCATGATGTTGGGCAGCGAGGCATAGCGCGGCTCGTTCAGGCGCAGGTCGACGGTGACGATGGCCGGCATCGCGACCTTGATCGTCTGCAGCCCGCCATCCACTTCGCGGGTCACCAGGGCATGATCGCCCGCGACCTCGACCTTCGAGGCGAAGGTCGCCTGGGACCAGCCCAGCAGCGCCGCCAGCATCTGGCCGGTGGCATTCATGTCGTTGTCGATCGCCTGCTTGCCGGCCAGGACCAGGCCGGGCTGTTCTTCGTCGATCACCGCCTTGAGGATCTTGGCCACGGCCAGCGGTTCGATATCGGTATGCACGTCATCGGCGGCCACGACCAGGATCGCCCGGTCGGCGCCCATCGCCAGGGCGGTGCGCAGGGTTTCCTGGGCCTGTTTGACACCGATCGAGACGGCGATGACCTCGGACGCGGTGCCGGCCTCTTTCAGGCGGATCGCTTCCTCGACCGCGATCTCGTCGAACGGGTTCATCGACATCTTGACGTTGGCGAGATCGACACCCGATCCATCCGCCTTGACGCGGACTTTCACGTTGTAGTCGATCACGCGCTTGACCGGCACAAGGACCTTCATCGGCGCAATTCTCCTGATGGATTCACGTTTGTCGGGCTGTTGGTAGCGCGCGGGGGGCCGGGACAACAGGTCAAAAACGTCGCGTTAGCGCCAACCAACGCCGCGTTTTTCCGGGTGACAGGGACGGCGGGACGCCGCTCGCCCCGGATCAGGTCCGGGGCATCGCCCCGCCCGCCGTCCCGATTCGATCCCCGGGCGGGGTCGCAAGATTCGTCACGCGAAGCCCGGGCCGAAAGGCTAGGATCGGGTCATGACCCGTTTGCGCTGCCCTTCCGACCTGATCGCCCGGACCACCTGGCAGGTGGAGACCGATCTGTCGCGCGGCACCTCGCTGGCCGAGATCGCGGCGCGGGTCGGATCGAGCCCGTTCCACCTGACGCGGGCCTTCGCCCTGGCCACCGGCCAGCCGTTGATGGCCTATGTCCGGGCCCGGCGGCTGACCGAGGCCGCCCGCGCCCTGTCCGACCCCGGCGCCAGTGTCACCGAAACCGCCTTCGATGCCGGCTATGACAGTGTCGAGGGCTTCACCCGCGCCTTTCGCGACCGGTTCGGGCTGACGCCCTCGGCCTTTCGGGCCCGGCCGGTCCTGTCCGACCTCGCCCTGCAGGAGCCCTTGCCGATGTCACAGACCCCCGCCAGCACCCTGTCGCCCCGCTTCGAAACCATGCAATCGCTGAAACTCGCAGGCCTGTCCGGCCGTTTCGACCTCGAGTCCCGCGCCCGGATCCCGGCGCTGTGGGACAGGGTGGTCAACGACCATGGCGACGCCATGACGGGGGGCGAAACCTTCGGTGTCTGCTTCGACTTCGCCGAGGATGGCAGCTTTTCCTACCTGGTGGGCTGGCCGGCCGCCGCCCAGGCGGACCGCGCCGGGCTGGAGGTGCTGGACCTGCCCGCCGGCCGCTATGCGGTGTTCGACCATGGCGGCCATATCGGCACGATTTCCGAGACCTGGAGCGGCATTTTCGCCAATTGGGCGCCGTCCTCGGGCCATGTCCCGGGCGACGGGCCGGAATTCGAACGCTATGCGCCCGATTTCGATCCGTCGAAACCGGGCCGCGTGGCGGTCTGGATCCCGGTCGCGGCCTAGCGGTTCGCGCCCGGCACCCAGAGCACGTCGCCCGCGCCGCTGTCGTGATTGACCGCGCGGGCGGCGACGAAGAACCAGTCCGACAGGCGGTTGAGATAGGTCACCGCCGCGCTGTTGACGCTTTCGGAATGGGCCAGTTCGGTGGTCATCCGCTCGGCCCGCCGCGATACGGTGCGGCACAGGTGCAGATGCGCGGCCAGCGGCGTGCCGCCGGGCAGGACGAAACTGCGCAGCGGTTCGAGCGCGGCATTCATCCGGTCGATCTCGGCCTCCAGGCGCTTGACCTGGGTCGGGGACATGCGCAGCGGCGGGTATTCGGCCTCGGCGTCCTTTTCCATCTCGGGGCGGCACAGATCGGCGCCGAGGTCGAACAGGTCGTTCTGGATCATCGCCAGCAGGGCGTCCATCTCGCCCTCCGCGTGGAGCCGGGCCAGGCCGACCGTCGCGTTGGCCTCGTCCACGGTGCCATAGGCGGCGACGCGCATGTGGTGCTTGGACACCCGGCTGCCATCGCCCAGCGCGGTATCCCCGCCATCGCCGGACCGCGTGTAGATCTTGGACAGAACGACCATCAATTGCCTCCCGAGAATTGCGCGCGCAGCCACAGGCCGCCGACGATGATCACCACCGCGGCAAGCTGGGCATAGATGCGGTAGCGCATGTACTTGTTGGCGGTCTTGGGATCGTCGCCCGCGCCGAACCCGCCGATCCCGCGCGCCAGGATGCCCAGCACGACCAGACAGGCGATGACCATCGCGATGACGAACGGATCCTTGAGCATGGCATTCTCCCTGGTGCCGGTTCCCATGGGTGTAGCAGGCATGGCGCGAAAGGAAAGGGTCAGCCCCGCGACAACAGCCGGTCCGAGGCGCGCGTGGTCAGCACCCGGCGCGCGATCCCGGCGAACCAGGTCGGCACGGTGACGTAGTAGCGCGGATGCGGGCGGCGGGATTCCAGCGCATGGCGCAGTTTCTTGGTCACCGCCGAGGGGGGCAATTCGAACCGGTCCGGGCCACGGCTTTCGTAAAGCCGCTTGAGCAGGCTGTCTTCGTATTGCGCCCGCCGCGGCGAGGCGCGCCAGTCGATATGCCGCTCGAAATGCGGGATCGAGTTTTCCCGGATGCGCGAGGTGATCGGCCCCGGTTCGATCAGGATGACCTTGATCGGCGTGTCGGCCATGTCCAGCCGCCAGACATCGGTCAGCCCCTCGAGCGCGTATTTCGTCGCCACATAGGCGGCGCGCCACTTGTAGGGCACGAAACCCAGCACCGAGGAACAATTGACGATCCGGCCATGGCCCTGGGCGCGCATCACCGGCACCACCCGGCGCATCAGGTCATGGACGCCGAACAGGTTGACCTCGAAAATCTCGCGCAGGGCCTGGCGGGGCAGATCCTCGGCGGCGCCGGGAATGCCGAAGGCGCCGTTGTTGTAGAGCGCGTCGAGCGTGCCGCCCGTGGCCTCCAGCACCTGGGCCAGGCCGGTCTCCAGGCTGGCCTCGTCGGCATAGTCGATCCGCGGCGCCTCGAACCCCTCGGCGCGCAGGCGGTCGCAATCGGCCTCTTGCCGGCACGAGGCAAAGACCCGCCAGCCGGCCGCGCGCAGCCCATGGGCGGCGTCAAGGCCGATCCCCGAGGAACAGCCGGTGATCAGGACGGACCGGGTCATGCGCCGGTCATGCCCGAAGCGGCCGGGGCCGGCAAGGGCGGCACGTCAGTCGGTCAGCAGACGTTCCGCCATCCAGCCTTCCTGGCCGGTCGACACCGTGCGCAGCCGGGCCCAGCCGTTGTCGGACAATTCCAGCACCTCGACCTCGGTGCCGCCCTCCAGGGTGACGATGACGCCGAACCCGGTGCCCGGCCCGTCGCGCATGTTCACCCGGCTGCCGGCGACCCGGCGCAGGTCAAGCGCATTGTCCGAGGCCGCGCCGGTGGTGCTGCCGTAGAAGGTCTGGGGTTCGGACAGCGAGACGAATTCGGTGATGACCTCGGTCACCTCGGCCTCGGCCGGCGCGTCGAGCGTGACGCGCGCTTCGCCCGGGGCGGCGTCCACAGCCGCGGGCCGGGCGATCGCGGCCTCCGGGACCGGGGCGGGGTCGACCTGCAGCGCGACCGGGGTCACCCGGGCGGCCGCGCTCGGGCTGTCGGAGGGCGACACCGACAGAAGCGTCGTCGTATCGGCCCGCGCCACCATGTCGGGGGCCGGGGTTTCGGCCCCGGGCGCGCGGGTTTCGGGGGTGAAATCGGCGCCGCCCGACATCTCGTAATAGGCCCAGCCCATGAAGGCGAAGCTGACCCAGACATAGGTTTTCATCGGCGAATCCCCCCGGCAGATTCGGTCACGCACACAACTTGAACCCGCATCATAGCCCGAACATGGCCGAATGTTGAGATCATCGTGACCGGCCGGGCGGGGAAAATCCGGGCGCCTGCCGCAGGATCGGGCATTTACCCGCCCGGATGCCGGGGCTACACAGCATCTATGACCGACGACACGCTCGACCCCAATATCGGCACGCCGGATTTCACCGAACCCCTGCGCCGGGCGCTGGGGGATCGCTATCTGACCTATGCGTTGTCGACGATCATGCACCGGGCGCTTCCGGACGCGCGGGACGGGTTGAAACCGGTGCACCGGCGCATCCTGTATGCGATGAGCCGCCTGCGCCTGGCCTCGGGCGGGGGGTTCCTGAAATCGGCCAAGATCAGCGGCGACACGATGGGCGATTTCCACCCCCATGGCGATGCCGCGATCTATGACGCGATGGCCCGCCTGGCGCAGGATTTCGCGGTGCGCTATCCGCTGGTCGACGGGCAGGGGAACTTCGGCAATATCGACGGCGACAACCCGGCCGCCAGCCGCTATACCGAAGCCCGGATGACGGTGTTCGCCGAGGCGCTGCTGGACGGCCTGGCCGAGAATGCCGTCGATTTCCGCCCCAATTACGACGGCCGCCTGGAAGAGCCCAGCGTTCTGCCCGCGACCTTTCCCAACCTTCTGGCCAATGGCGCCAGCGGCATCGCCGTGGGGATGGCGACCAACATCGCGCCGCACAACCTCGATGAGCTGATCGGCGCCTGCCTGCACCTGATCAAGACGCCCGATGCCCGCGACGACACCCTGCTGAACTACATCCAGGGGCCCGATTTCCCGACCGGCGGGGTGATCGTGGAACCGAAGGACAGCATGGCCGAGACCTATCGCACCGGCCGCGGCGCCTTTCGCCTGCGCGCCCGCTGGGAGGTCGAGGATCTGGGCCGCGGCACCTGGCAGGTCGTGGTCACGGAAATCCCCTACCAGGTGCAGAAATCCAAGCTGATCGAGAAGCTGGCCGAGGTGATCCAGACCAAGAAGGTCCCGATCCTGGCCGATGTCCGTGACGAATCCGCCGACGACATCCGTATCGTGCTCGAGCCGCGCTCCAAGAACGTGGATCCGGAGGTGCTGATGGGCATGCTGTTCCGCAATTCCGACCTGGAGACGCGGTTCAGCCTGAACATGAACGTGCTGATCGACGGGGTGACGCCGAAGGTCTGCAGCCTCAAGGAGGTGCTGCGCGCCTTCCTCGACCATCGCCGCGACGTGCTGCTGCGACGTTCGCAGCATCGGATGGACAGGATCGACAACCGGCTGGAGGTGCTGGAGGGCTTCATCGTCGCCTTCCTCAACCTCGACCGGGTGATCGACATCATCCGCTACGACGACGACCCCAAGCGCGCCCTGATGGCCGAGGATTGGGGCCGCGACCACGTTCGGGCGAAGGACGAGGCCGATTACGTCTCGCCGCTCGACGGGCTGGAGGGCGAGCCCGAGGACGGGCTGACCGAGGTCCAGGTCGAGGCGATCCTGAACATGCGCCTGCGTTCCCTGCGGCGGCTCGAAGAGATCGAGCTGATCCGCGAACGCGACGCGCTGATGATCGAACGGGCCGAGCTGGAAGACCTGCTGGACGACGAGGGCCTGCAATGGGACCGCATCGCCGACCAGCTGCGCGAGACCCGCAAGGAATTCGGCGCCCGGGCCGAGGGCGGCGCCCGGCGCACCACCTTCGCCGCGGCCGGCACGGTCGAAGACGTGCCGCTGGAGGCGATGATCGACCGCGAACCGATCACCGTGGTCTGTTCCCGGATGGGCTGGATCCGGGCCTTGTCGGGCCATATCGACCTGGACCGCGAGCTGAAGTTCAAGGACGGCGACGGGCCGCGGTTCGCGTTTCACGCCGAAACCACCGACCGGCTGCTGGCCTTCGGATCGAACGGGCGGTTCTATACCGTTTCGGCGGCCAGCCTGCCCGGCGGGCGCGGCATGGGCGAACCCCTGCGGCTGATGGTCGACCTGCCCAACGAGGCCGATATCGTGGCGCTGTTCATCCATGCCCCGGGCCGCAAGCTGCTGGTCGCCTCCAGCGCCGGGGACGGTTTCGTCGTGCCCGAGGACGATGTCCTGGCCCAGACCCGCGCCGGCAAGCAGGTGCTGAACGTGCGGGACGAGGTCAAGGCACGGGTCTGCAAGCCGGTCACCGGCGATCACGTCGCCTGTGTGGGCGAAAACCGCAAGGTGCTGGTCTTTGCCCTCGACGAATTGCCCGAAATGGGCCGCGGCAAGGGCGTGCGGCTGCAGAAATACAAGGATGGCGGGCTGTCCGACGCCACCACCTTTGTCCTGGCCGAGGGCCTGTCCTGGCGCGACCCCGCCGGCCGCACCCGGACCGAGGCCGATCTGGCCGAATGGATCGGCAAACGCGCCGGCACCGGCCGCATGGCCCCGCGCGGCTTTCCCCGGGACAACGTCTTTACCTGAGTTGCCAAGCTGTCCCGCGCCGGGCTAGGCAGGGGCGGACAATTCGACGGAGCCCTTGAATGACCCGCCTGTTCTGCGCCCTTGCCGTTGTCGCCGGTGTCGCCCTGGCCGCCTGCACGCCGCGCGACGACCTGACCCTGATCCCCGAACCGATCGGCGATTTCCGCCTGGGCCACAATGTCGCCGTGGCGCCGGATCCGCAGCTCGGGCCGTTTTCGCGCCAGGCGACCGAAGAGGAATGGAAGGCCGCCGTCACCACCGCGGTCGACGACCGGTTCAACCAGCGGCGCTTTTTCGGCGATAGGTTCTATCACATGGGCGTCGCGGTCGAGGGCTACGTGCTGGCCACGCCGGGCATCCCGCTGGTCTATACGCCGCGCTCGGTGCTGATCTTTTCGGTCAATTTCTACGATGACGAAACCCGGGAACGGCTGAATGACGAAGCGATCCAGATCACCGTCTTCGAGGCCTGCTGCACGGTGCCGATCCTGGGCTCGGGCCTGACGAAAAGCCGCGAGGAACAGATGGAGGCGCTGGCCTTCAACGCCGCCCGCGCGATCGAGCGCAAGATGCGCGAGAATGCCGATTGGTTCGGCGGCACCCCCGAGGCCCAGGAGGACGACGACACGATCCGCGACGGCAATGTCCTGATCGACGATCCGGACCTGGTCGCCCCGGCCCAGACCCCCCCTGCCTGAGGCCGCCGCACGGCCCCGCAATCGGGGTTGATCTCGGGCCGCATTGCCAATACATCGCCCGCGATGTTGAACCGGGCCCCAGGGCCCCCGAAAGCAAGGCGCCCCAAGAGATGGCAAAGGAAAAGTTTGACCGCAGCAAGCCGCATGTGAACATCGGCACGATCG